>Ga0114945_10000119_pt1 | contig 45567 bp, 41 predicted proteins | sample OV2TP3_FD_87194 | JGI IMG/M metagenome (GOLD analysis project Ga0114945, IMG submission 87194) | Hot spring microbial communities from Beatty, Nevada to study Microbial Dark Matter (Phase II) - OV2 TP3 | ecosystem: Environmental > Aquatic > Thermal springs > Hot (42-90C) | place: USA: Beatty... | reverse complement strand
GGGCGCATCTGCGGCGTTGCTCCTCCTCGACAGCCCTCTGCGAGGCTCGTCTCGTCGTCGCGCCTTGCATCTGCACCCTCGGCGCCGCCACCGCGGCCACGATGATTCGTCAGACAGAGCCTAATGTCCGATCGTGTACTGCTTCCCGTCGCTTCCCCAGAGGGAGGCGCGAAGGAGGCCGTACTTCAGAACACCCCAGATCTGGATTTCGGAATACTGCACCAATCCAACACCGGGGGCGAAATGAAATGAGCCATATCCGGCATCGGCGATGGGTGACCCGATTACGTCGAGGCGATAGACTCCCTTGAAGGTTCCGGCGGGCGTCTGAACGGTTTCGTTCGTCGCGCCGACCTTAAAGGTCGTGGTGGGAAGGTTGGGGAAATTGACCGTGTACGTGTACCCGAGCGGCCGCTTGAATCGGAAGAGGCTCTTCGAACCGGAGGAGGCCGGCACGGAGATCACATAGAGCGACGGATACGTATAGCCGGAGAACTTGACCCACCGGTCCGCCCCCGCCAAGTTCGTGATGCGATACCACGAGGTGGAGGACACCTTGGTGTGGCTGACGATCTTGGAGACGGAAATCGGCCCGAAGGGAGCCCCCGAGGTCGGGGCGCCAAGATAGACCCACTCGTTCCCCAACTTCAGCGGAAAGTAGCTCGTTCCCGAGAGCTTCCCGGACGGAGTGAGCGCAATATGGACCTTCAAGTCGTAGCTCAGGGTGCTCTGATAGATCTTTCCGACCCTGACCGTGTAGCTCCCTGCCGAAACGGTGCTGCCCGAGGCGTCCTTCTTATCCCACGACCAGGACTTCGACTGACTGGGACCGAGGGTAGCCAGCACGGCCAGACTCGGAGGCGAGTACACCAGGATGTTGCCCTTCCATATCGACCAGGGGGTGGGGCCGGAAAGCGTGACCGCGGTGGAGCCGATGTTCTTGATCGTAAAAGTCACGGGCTCAGAATCGCCGGTCTTGTATACCGGCTTCTCGGCCGTGAGCGTGACCTGCTGCGGAACCTGGGCGACGACCACGGAGGACGAAGCGAAGAAGAGGAACGCAACGACGGCTGAGGCTCGCATGACGGATTTCTCCCAAGAGGATTTCGAATCGATCGGAACCGATCGTGGAAAGGCAAGCCTCGTGCCAAGTGGAAGCCCGAGTCAAATGGCTTCGCGGTCCTGCGGCATCGACGAGAATTGCCCGCGCGTCCGCCGGGGTCGTTTCAAAACTACTGGGCTATCCCGTGATCTTGAACTTCCAGACGCTGCTCCACGCTCCCACGTTCCCCGCACCGTCGACGGCTCGGACTCTCCAGTAATAGGTGGCGCGAGCAAGGGTCCCCGGCGGATCGTATCTCGAGCGGGCCAGATCGGAGACATCGATCTCGGGCGAAGGGAATCCGGCGTTGTTGTCGGCTTGGAGCTGATACCGTACCCCGCTTAGATCGGTCACGTCGCTCCAATCGAAGAGGAGAGCCGCGACCTTGAGCGAGCCTCCGTTCTTGGGAGCCACCAGTTTCGGAGCGGACGGTGGAGTCGCATCGAGAACATCCGCCCGTTCCATGGCCCGCCGGGCGTTGATGCGGCCGAACCCGAAGTATCGATCCCACCCCGTATCTCCAAGGTCGTCCGCGGAGCCTTCGATCCTTCCCGTCAGCAAGTCGGGCGTCAGGGCTGGATTCCGAGATTTCATGAGGGCGGCCAAACCCGAGACGTGTGGACACGACATCGAAGTTCCGCTGGAGTACCCATAGCTTCCGAGGGGCGAATCGCTCAGCACGCCAGGTACGGTCGAGTAGATGTCCACGCCCGGGGCTGCCACGGCAATGTGGTCGCCATAGTTCGAGAAGGAGGCCCGCGCATCGGAATGATCCGTGGCGGAGACGGCCAAGACCTTCTGCATGGCCGCCGGATAGTAGGGGAGAATCGTGTTGCTGTTCATGGCCGCCGCGACGGAGAGGACCCCCGACTGATGGGCTTGAAAGATGACATCCTGTAGCGCCTGCGAATAGCCGGTCTGCCCCCAACTGTGGTTGAGAATGTGGGCCCCGTTGTTGATCGCGTAGAGGATGCACTTGATAGCGTTCGCCGTCGTTCCCTTGTTCTCGAACGTGAGGAACTTGAGAGCCATGAGACGGACCGTCCAGCACATCCCCGCAACGCCGTGTCCATTGTTCCCGATCGCCCCGGCGCTACCGGCCACGTGCGTTCCATGGGAAAGGTCGTCCAGAGGGCTGGGGTCGTTGTTGGCGAAGTCATACCCATAGCGATCGTCGACAAAGCCGTTGCCGTCGTCGTCCAGACCGTTTTCCTCGATCTCGCCGGAATTCACCCAAGTGTTGGAGGCCAGATCCGGGTGATCATAGGCAATCCCGCTGTCGATGATCGCTACGACTGTCTGAGCCGACCCTGTTCCCAGCGTCCACGCCTCCGGGGCGTCCGCATCGGCATCGGGAGTGCCCCCCGTCTGGCCGGTGTTGTGCATCCCCCACTGGCGGGAAAAGTCCAAGTCGTTCGGGAACGCCTGAGCCCCATGCACCGCGAAGTTCGGTTCGACATATTCCACGTCCGGGTGCCCACGGATCCCCTTGAGCCACCCCTCCGAGTCTCGCTCATCGTCCAGGACGACGTGAACGAGTCGGTCGAATACTTCCGGTCCGCGGACTCCATTGGGTTTGAGATTCTTTTCGCCGAAACGGTGAGCTTTGCCGCGATGTCTACCCAGCACCGCCTCATCGGGTCCCGGTCGGGTGTTGGCTTTGAACATCACCAAGAACTCTCCGGGAACCGGCTCCCCCACGATCTCGGAGTGCGAACACCCGGCCGTCCCAAGGGCGAGGGAGCAGGCAGCCAGCTTGAACGCCGATCCCAGTTTCATCATCACCTCCCGACACCCGCGTGCCGCAATTCCGTGAGCGGTCCGAGAGGATCACCATTTAGTGATTTCGGGAGGAGAAAAGCGTGGACGCCGTAGCCCCCACCGTCGAGTTCGCCGGGTGCGAGTCACTCGCTGCGAAATCGGAAATCCGCCATCCGAGATCGTTCCCCCGCCCAAGTCGTGACCACGTGAATGTGAGAGCCGACCTGCATCGTCGCCCCAAGTGAAACGACCCGACGTGGGGGCCGTCCCTCCGGACGGCCCCGCGCCTTCGATTCGTCCTACTTCTTCCGCGAAAGCTCGAACCGCTTGCGGTCGACTTCCTTGCCCCCGCGCGAAAGTCCCCAATCGTGCCGGACCTTGCCGTCCTCCAGAAAGGTCATCGTGAGCGAATGCATATGGGGATCGTCGTGGGACTTCGCGCCGCCGACCTTCTCATCGCACCGAAAGGTCAAAGCGCCCTTCTCCATCTTTCCCGCACGCATCACCGGCTGATTCCCGAGCATGCAGTAGTGGGTCAACTTCACCTCGTCTCCGTCGAGGGTGTAGACGGTCACCATCTCCTTCTCGGTGTCGGGAAAGAGCGTTTCCAAGACCGCCGTGCCCCCGGCCGTGACGCGATACCGCGCCATCACCTCCTCGCGTCCCTCCACGACCCACTCGCCCGCGAGCCCCTTGAGCTTTTCGAATCGAAGGTCTTGTTTCGATTCCTGAGCCAAGAACCCCGCCGCAAAAATCATCGCGCAAAGCATCGTTCACCTCCTTACCTTCGTCTTGGATCGAGCACCCACCTTGATCGCTCGGAGCGCCGGGACGTCGCAATCGCCGCACCAAAACCGCTCGCCGTCGTACGACATCCCCGAAATCGTGCACGGGACTTTCACGCTGCGGACCACCTTGCCCGTGGTCGCGTTGATCTTCCGAATCTCCGCCGAACGACCCTTCTCGGGATACACGGCGTGCCAAAGATCATCGCCCACCCAGCTGATGCCGGTGACGAACCGATCCGACTCCACGGTTCGTAGGACTTTTCCCGTTTGCGGGTGGATCTTGTACAACTTCTTCCTGTCGTACGCTCCCGCCCAGAGCGCTTCGCCGTCCCACGCGAGCCCGGAGATGAAGCCGTCGTCCGGAAGCGGAAGCGTACGGACGACCCGCCCGCTCTCCCGATCGACGCACTGGAGCTTCCCGTCTCCGACCTGCCAAAGGTGCGCTCCGTCCCACGCGGTGCCCGAGCCGACCTTGGGCCCCTTGAGACGCCGCCTCACCTCGCCCGACTTCCGATCCACGCATGCGATCGCGCCGTTTCCCGGATCCGAGAACCACACGTTCTCGCCGTCGAACGCGACCCCTCCGACGACCTTGACGTCGTACTTGAACTCCCGTTCGATCTTCATCGATCTCCTCCTTCGAACTGGCGGAAGTTGTACCGTCAGGCGCGTGCGGAAAGGAGTAACATCTGCGTCGCGATTCCGGTCCCACGACCGCGTAGTCGATACCGGCGAGACCGACCGCGACCGATACCCAGGATTCGGGGCGAGGCCTCGAGCGCGCGCTGGACGCTCCGGACGGTGAGTCCGAGCGCCACCGCGATCGCCCTCGGGGGCCAGAGTTCGCCATCGGACAGAAGCGACTCGATCGGATCTGCGCCCGGAAGGAGGAGTCCGAGATTCGCACACCGGTATCCTCGGGGCGTGACCCGGATATCGAGACCCGTGGCTCGGCGCAATCGTCCCACTTCGACCTTGAGCCGAGACACGTGGGATTCGTTCGCACCCGGGAAGAGGGTTCGCGCCCGAACAGGCCCCCGGGCTAGGGCGAGGAGGAGTTCAAACGTGGCGGGGCGGCGCGAGAGGTCGATGGCCCCCAGTCTCTTGCGAACCGCATCCACATACGGACCTCGGACTCCTTCCAGCTCGGCGAGCGAGATCTCCCGCTCTTGTCCGTCGCGCCGGAAGCGGAGGGAGGGACGCCGGAGTTCGCGACCCAGTCGTTCCGCCTCACCGGCGAGGAGCGGATTCCGCGTTCTCACTCGGGCGGCCACACGCGCCGCTTGAGCGAAGCGCCCCCGGAACGCCAAGAGCTCCGCCCGGGCCAAGACGGCCGCGGGACCCCATCCCGCCGAGTCGAGGAGCCGTTGCGAATCTCGATGGCGGCCCAGGATCGCCAATAGCCGCGCGCGCAAGATGTCCACATAAGCGGCCGAGGCCGTATCGCCCGCCCGGCGCAGCGCCGCGGAGTCGAGCGCGCGCGACGCGGAGACCAAGTCGCGCGTCGCCAGATCGATCTCCGCAATGGCCGCCTGCGCCTTGGCCATCCAAACCGGCTGTCCGGCCCGGCGAAAGAGCCGGAGCGCTCGCGAGAGACACGATCGGCCTCGCTCGTATTCGCCGAGTTGGGCCAAAGCAATTCCCCGCACCGCCTCGGCATGGGCGTCCCTTCGGCTCCCGACACCGGAGAGCGCCTCGAGCGGTCTCCCCATGCGGAGGGCCGCGGAGGCGCGGGAGATGTCGGCGTCCATGGCGGGCCCATTGTATACTGGTGGGCGACATGACGACCCTTCTCGCGCTCCTCCTGGCTCAGGAGTTGACCGACGCCTCGTTCGAAAAATGGCGGGACCATGTCTTGCCCAAGTCCGAGGAGTTGGAATGGGCGAAGGTCGGCTGGCGCGCCTCCTTTTGGGAAGCCGCAGTCGAGGCGAAGGAGAAGGACAAGCCGATCCTCCTCTGGGCGATGAACGGCCATCCGCTCGCCTGCACCTGAAACAACGGCGTCATCGGCCGACGGTCCGTCTGGTCCGACCCGGGGATCCAGAAGCTCCTGGGGAAATTCGTGCCCGCGGCCGACGAGGTGCACCATCTTCAGCGCGTCCAGGGACCGGAAGGCACGCTCTTCCGCACCATCGCCGAGCAGGGGCACTACGGCGGCCGGACGAAGCCGACGAACACGCGACAGGGTGTCTACGCGGCCTCCGCGAGCGGCATCCTTCTCGCGTCGGTCAATACGAACGATCCGGCGAAGATGCGCGCCATGCTCGAGAAAGCTCTGAGCCGGTGGGAAGAGTTGCCGAAAGAAAAGCGCGCGCCGCAGGAATGGCCCAAGGGCGAGCGGGTTCGTTGGGAAGATCTATGTCCCTCCGACGGCTTGGTGCTTCGCGTCCACACGCGGGACCTGCCGCGCGAGAAGACGCCGGAGGATTGGCGCGCCCAGGCGTGGAACCGGGACTTCGCCTGGTTCCGCAAGGACGAGATGCTCTCCCTACTCCCCGAAGCCAAGCCGGGCGCCCAACTCGACATTCCCCAGCCGCTCCTCGTCCGGCTCGCCCGCCTCCATCTCCTCGACTTCGTGCGGGGCCAAACCTGGCTGCTCGAGGAGAAAAACGTAGAGAAGGCGGAACTGCGAGCCACCGTCGAACGGGTCGAGGGCGAAACGGTCCAATTTCGGCTGGAGGGTACGGTCCGAACTTCGGCCGAAGGGACCTGGCCGGTACGCGGTTTCGCGGACATGGAGCGCCCCGGCAAGCAGACTCGCGGGTACGAGGGCAAGCTCCTCGGCCGCGCGCGGTTCGATCGCGCGAAGGAACGCTTCCAGGCGTTCGAGCTTGTCGCCGTCGGCAGGCGCTGGGGAGGGACGCAGTACAACGGGCGCGGCGACGACTTGGCCGAGGCGCCTATGGGTCACGTATTCACCTTGGCGGGTTCTGGCGAGCGCGTTCCGCCCGCGTTCGTGTGGGCCTACGGATGGCGATGAAGCGTCGCGGCCTCCTATGGGCGGCCCTTCTCACGCCGATCGTACTCGTCCTCCTCGTCGTCATGACCTCGATCGCAATCCGCTCCTCGCTCGCGATGAAGGAAAACGGCTGCCGCAAACAATGGGAACGCGTTCGGAACGCGTATCTGATCCGACTCGATCTTTCCGCTCAAGCCACCCTTTTCGGAGGTCCGCCCGCTCCCGACGCCACGCGACTCCGGGAGGCGCTCGGGGGCGAGGATCCGCGTGAAGTGGGCCGGATCGCGGCAGAATTCGATGCGAGAGAGGATTCCGATTTCCGCGGCCGGACGAACTTGGAGTCGAACGAGGCGTATCTTGACCTCCAGCGCCGACTCACCCGCGCCCGCGATCGCATCTCCGAAGAGCGCAAGAACTACGACCGACTTGTGACCGAGTACAACGCGGCGGCCCGGGCCTTATCGGGAGTGCCCGGATGCGGCCGATTCGGACAGAGGCCCACGTTCGAATAGGATTCCTCTTGTGGCCGCTTTCCTTCTGTATTAGCCTCCCCCGCCATGAAGAAGATCGTCGTCCTCGGCGGGGGCCGGCAGGGCCGGGTGATCGCCTCCGATCTCTCGCGCCACGCGCAAGTTTCCGTCGCCGATGTCCGGCCACTCGAACTCGCGGGCACGACGTGGCTCGAAGCGGACTTGGCGAAGCCCGAGACGCTCGTTCGAATCATCCGTGAGCACGACCTCGCGGTGGGCGCCCTGCCCTCGCGACTCGGATATGGGGCGGCCCACGCCGCTGTCGAGGCGCGCCGGCCCTACGTAGACATCGCTTTCTTCGCCGAAGATCCCGTCCTCCTGCATCGGGAAGCCCTCCGCGCCGGCGTCCCTGTGATGCTCGACTGCGGCCTGGCTCCGGGCCTCTCTAATCTCCTCGTCGGACGGGCGCTCGCCCGGGGGAATCCCGAGGAGATCCATATTCAGGTCGGCGGCGTCGCCGCGGATCCCCGTCGACCGTACGGATACGTCGTCACGTGGTCGCTCGAAGATCTCCTGGAGGAGTACACGCGCCCCGCGCGAATCGTGCGGGGCGGGGCCGCCGTCGCCGTCCCCGTTTTCTCCGAGCTCGTCCGCATCGAAGTCGAAGGCGTCGGGGAGATGGAGTCCTTCCTCACGGACGGACTGCGGAGTCTGCTGGAGTGCGGCGTCCGCGAGATGACCGAAAAGACCCTCCGCTGGCCCGGGCATGTAGAAGCCGTGCGTCCTCTTCTTGCCTCGGGGCGCTTCGTCGAGGAGCTCCGGTCTCGATGCGCGGACGGCGACGACCTCGTGGTACTTCTGATCGACGTCGTGCGAAAGGGAAAGCGGGAGCGTCTGACGATGCTCGACCGCGCCCGAAGCGGGCTCAGCGCGATGTCGCGCACCACCGCCCTCACGTGCGCCGCGTTCGCGCGATGGGTCGCCGAAGGAGGCGTGGATCAGGTGGGGCTCCTTCCACCGGAGAAGATCGGTTTCGACGAACGAGCGGTCCGGTTCATCCTCGACGCGCTCGCCGCCCATGGGATGAGGATCTCCGCATGACGTCGGGCCGGTTCTCCGTCGCCCGCGTCACCCGCGCGTGGTACATCGCGTGCGAATCCCGCGAACTCCGGGACCGACCGCTCGCGCGAACGATTTTCGGACGTCCTCTTGTTCTCTTCCGGGAAGCCGACGGACGCCCCGCCGCTCTTCTCGACCGCTGCGCGCACCGTAACGTCCCCCTCACGCTCGGGCGCGTGGTCGAGGGACGTCTGGAGTGCGGCTATCACGGCTGGCAGTACGACGGGACCGGCGCCTGTCTCAAAGTGCCGGGTCTTTGCGGAGCCGCGGTCAAGGAGCGGCGCAAGGTTCCCGCGTTTCCCGTGCGCGAAGTCGACGGCTACGTTTGGATCTGGGCCGAGCCGGGAAGCGCGCCCGAGGGCGAACCGTTCCGATTCCCCCCGCTGGAGCCCGGATACACCCTCGTACGCCGGATCGTCGAGGCGCCGAGCACTCTTCACGCCGCGGCCGAGAATGCGCTCGACGTCCCCCATACCTCCTTCTTGCACCGGGGTCTGTTCCGCGGCACCGGAAAGCGCAATCTCATCACCGCGCGAGTCACGCGAACCGCGAGCAGCGTCACGGCCGAGTACATCGGCGAGCCGCGGCCGGAAGGACTCGCGGGGAAAATCCTCTCGCCGTCCGGCGGGACGGTCGTCCACTTCGACCGCTTCCTCCTCCCGTCGATCGCCCAGGTCGAATACCGACTGGGCACCGAAAACCACATCCTCGTCACCTCGATCGGAACGCCGCTCGAGGATTTTCGGACGCGACTCTACGCGACCGTGATTCTCCGGACGCGCTTCCCCGGGTGGCTCGTGAAACTCGTCCTGACCCCGGTCGCCCTCCGGATCTTCAAACAGGACGCCTTCATCCTCCAGAAGCAGACCGACGCCGTCCGCGGGTTCGGGGGCGAGGAGTTCGTCTCCACCGAGATCGACGTCCTCGGACTGCAGATTTGGCGCCTCTTGAGGCAGGCCGAGCGGGGCGCTCCCGAAGACGACGAGCCCGACGAGCGATGGTCTCGGGAGATCCGGCTGGAGGTGTGATCCCCTCTATTCCTGGAGGATCGGTGTGGGACAGGGTGGGGTTTGTCGACGTAGAAAACGAGGGGGGCTTCGGATTTTCCGTGGACCCCGTGTTTCGAAATGCCGATGAACGCGTACGGGTGACCCATGCCGTAAGCCAAATGGGTTTTTCCCCAACTTTCCCGCCGCGATTCCCAATCTAGGAGATGCGGAGGGGTGTGGTACCAACCGACGCACTCGATCCAACCCTCACCCTCCCCTCGTCGGGAAGATCTCCTTCCGCACCGTCCGAGTTGGTCCGCTCGCGAGGGGAGGGCTTCGAGGGTGGTTTCGAAGATACGATCCCTGGTGAACGCGGCGTTGCATTGATTCCACCCGCACTCTAGACTGCATGCCATCCCTCAGGTCTCGAAAGCCGCCGTTTCACGATCGCCTTTCTTGGGCTATGGCAGCAGCGGCGACCGCGGGAGCCTTCGTGACCTGAGGAACCGAACCCACGAGGGAGGAAGGACGGCCATGTCCGAACGCGACGAACTCTTGATCGGACTCCTCGCACTGGAGAAGAACCTCATCGCGCCCGAGCAGTTCCACGAGGCATGGAAAGACCAGCCGCGTCTTCTGGGCGTTGCCCTTGTCGCCAAGGGCTATCTCACGGACGACCAACTCGTCGTTCTCACCGACGAGCAGCGGCGGCGCAGGAACGAGCCCCCCGAGCAGGGCAAGACGCTCCTGGCCTGCCCCACGTGCGGCGCACGCCTCAACGTCGTCGGGAATCGGGGCGGGAAGGCGTACGAGTGCTCGAAATGCGGCATGAGGCTCGAGATCGCGAGGGCGGACGAGTCGGTCGACGAACCGATGGACGACCCCAAAAAGCGATTCGGGAAATACGTCCTCGTGCGCCAGGTCGGCGAGGGCGGGTTCGGCGCGGTCTACAAGGCGTACGAGAAGGGGCTCGGACGCACCGTGGCGCTCAAATTCCTGCACAGCGAGAATCCGGAGGACGTCCAGCGCTTCGTCCGCGAGGCGCAGACGGCGGCGAAGCTCACGCATCCGCACATCGTGCCCCTCCACGAGGTCGGAATGGTCGACGGCAAGCACTACCTCGCGATGGAGTTCATCGAAGGGACGACGCTCGCAAAGCTGCGAGTGGAACCCCGAAAGGCGCTCGAGATCATCCGCGACGTGGCCGGGGCTGTCCAGCATGCGCACGAAAAGGGGATCGTCCATCGCGACCTCAAGCCGCAGAACCTGATGATGGGCCGTTCGACAGGGTCAGGGCAGACGGACGGTCACGTGTGGGTGATGGACTTCGGCCTGGCGCGACAGATCCGAAGCGGAACGACGATCACGACGAGCGGATTGGTCGTCGGGACCCCCGCCTACATGCCGCCGGAGCAGGCGAATGGAGAGCGCTGCGATGCCCGAAGCGACATCTATTCCCTCGGCGCCACGCTCTACGAGCTCGTCACGGGCCATCCGCCGTTCGAGGGGCCGGGGGCTCTGGCGATCCTCGACAAGGTACGCTTGGAGGATCCGTTCCCGCCGCGCCGTTTCAACCCGAAGCTCGACCCCGAGATCGAGACGATCATCGCCAAGGCGATGGAGAAGACGCCGGTACGGCGTTATGACACGGCGCAAGCCCTCGCGGAAGACCTTCGACGCCATCTCGCAGGCGAGCCGATCCTGGCCAAACCCTCGAGTCTCGCGACGAAGGCGATGAAATGGATCAAGCGACACCGGGCGGCCTCGGCCGTCGGCGCGGTCGTTCTCGCAGGTTTCGCGCTCTTCGGCATTGTACTCACGGTGAACTCCATTCGTTTTCACCGGAAGATCCGCGATCTCGAGGTCAGAGCAGAGGTCGCCGAGAACGACGCTAGATTCGCCGAAGCCGCGGACGTGTGGCGGGAGATCCGTACACTCCTGCCGGAGCACCCCGACGCCGCCGACCGGACGGCACAGCTCCGGATCCGGGCGGAGGAAAAGGCGCGGGCGGCCGACCGCCGGCGGGCCGCGGTCGAGTGGATCGATAGGGGGCACGCCGGCCGCGAGGAGTACACCGCGGCCCGGCGCAAGCGCGACCTGAAGCGCGCCCAGGAGAAGGTGCTCCGGGATGGGATCCCTGCGTACGAGGGAGAGGCGAGAAAGACACCTCTCTGGACGGTTCAGAGGGAGGCCGACGCTCTCGAGCAGGAGATGGACTTTCGGTACATCGATTCCCTCCTCGCGTACACCCGAGCCCTGGGCGTGGATCCCCAGAACGCAGAGGCGAGGGAGGCGCTGGCGGACTTCTACTACGAGGAGTTTAAGGAGGCGGAGAACCAGGGGAATCGTCGCGAGAGTAAAACCAAGGAGAAGCTGGTTCGCCTTTTCGGGGAGGCCAAGTACGCGCGGGAACTAGTGTGGGAAGGGACCCTGGAACTGGATTCGGAACCGAGCGGGGCGGAGGCGGAACTGCGGCGATATGAGGAAGGTCCGGACCGGAGGCTGGTAGACAAGCCCGTGAAATCGCTCGGGACCTGTCGGATCCGCGAGACGAAGCTCGAAGCGGGATCGTATCTCCTGATCTTGCGCAAGCCCGGGTACCGCGAGGTGCGATACCCCGTCTTGATCGGCCGCGGAACACGGCACGTGGGGAAGGTGAACCTCTACACGGACGACGAGATCGGCAAGGACTTCGTGTCTGTGCCGGGAGGCCCCTTCATCATGGGTCGGGACAAGGAGGCGTACAACGCGTTCGACCCGGAGAAGGGGAAGACTCCGTCAGATCCCGAGGACTTCTCTCTCGCGAAGTACGAAGTGACGTACGTGGAATATGCGGAATTCCTGAACGACCGGACGTTCCACGACCTGGAGAAAGCGTGGACACGGACGCCGCGACAGGCGCCCTCGAGCGGACACTATTGGGAGAAAAGGGAGGAAATGATTGCGGCGACAAGCGGGCTGGAGAAGCGGCCGGTGCTGGGGATCTCGTGGCACGACGCGCACGCCTATGCCGAATGGAAGACGAAGAAGGCAAAGGATCGCGGCGAGAGGGTGACGTACCGGCTGCCGACGAGCGTAGAGTGGGAGAAGGCGGCGCGAGGGGTGGACGGGAGGATCTATCCGTGGGGGAACCATTGGGACTGGAGCTTCACGAGCGGGGGAGGATCGAAGAGCGGGGCGAGGCAGCCGGACGAAATCGGGGAGTTCGAAAAGGACGAGAGCCCGTACGGGGTGCGGGACATGGGGGGCGGAATGAAGGAGTGGTGCGAGGACGGGCCGGAAGACGCACCGGATTCTCGATACGTACGGGGCGGATCATGGATCAGCGCCAATGTTCCGGCCTTCCGGATGGCCTCGCGAAACTGGAACGGACGCGCGAGCGTCCACACGAGCATCGGCTTCCGCGTGGTGCGCGTGCGAGGACTTCGGTAGTCGTCGCGACGATAGGGTCTACCGCTCGATCTCGCGCAGGAGCGCGCCGGGATCGACCTCGTCCGGCATCCGCCAGTCCCCCCGTGGAGAGAGACTCACCGAACCCACCTTCGGGCCGGCCGGCAGGCACGTCCGCTTGAACTGTTGCCGGTAAAAGCGCTCGACGAAAACCCGCAGCCATTTCCGGATCGTCTCCGGAGCGAATTCCTTCGCGAAGGTCGGCCCTGCGAGAGCTAAGATCTTCCGAGGGGAAAACCCGTTGCGCATGTGATGGTAGAGAAAAAAGTCGTGGAGCACATAGGGTCCCACGATCTCCTCCGTCGATTGAATCCCCTCGGTTGTTTCCGGCACGAGCTCCGGCGAAATCGTCGTGGACAGAATCCCTTCCAGAATCTTCCGTGTCTCGGAATCCGCCACCTGTTCGGCGTACCACCGAATGAGATGCTGGACCAACGTCTTGGGCACCGAGGCGTTCACGCCGTAGTTCGACATGTGGTCGCCGTTGAACGTGCACCACCCCAGCGCGAGCTCCGAGAGATCGCCGGTTCCCACCACGATTCCTCGCCGCTGATTCGCCAGGTCGAACAAGATCTGCGTGCGCTCGCGGGCCTGCGAGTTCTGGTAGACGACGTCGTGGTTCGCCGGGTCGTGCCCGAGATCGCGGAAATGTTGCTCGACCGCAGGGCCGATGGGGATTGCGAGGAACGTGATTCCGAGGCGTTCCGCAAGGGTCGTGGCCGCGGACTTCGTGCGCTTCGACGTCCCGAATCCCGGCATCGTCACGCCGACGACGGACGACGGGGGACGTCCGAGGATCTTCATCGCCTCCACGGAAACGAGGAGCGCCAGCGTCGAATCCAATCCGCCCGAGACTCCGATCACGGCGGTCTCCGATCGACTCGCCAGAAGCCTTCGAGCGAGTCCCGCCGACTGAAGATGAAGGATCTCTTTCGCCCTCGCATGCACCGTGGCGGGATCGTCCGGGACGAAGGGCGTGCGGGCGAACGAACGCTCGAGGGTCGCCAGGGCCGGATCCACCGCCAACCGCTCCGTGACGTAGGAGTCGCGGGGCCGGGGCGACGAGGCGAAGGTCGCGTTGCGGATTCTCTCGTGACGGAGGCGGTCCACGTCGAGATCCGCGGTGATCATCCCCCCGACAAAACCGAAGCGTTCGCCCTCCGCGAGAATCGCGCCGTTCTCCGCGATCAGGGTGTGCCCCCCGTACACGACGTCCTTGGTCGACTCCATCGGGCCGCAGGACGCGTACACGTACGCCGCATTGAGGCGCGCCGACTGCTGGCGGACGAGATCCCGCCGGTAGTCGGCCTTGGCCACGAGGTCGTTGCTGGCGGAGAGATTGAGAATCACGGTCGCTCCCGCGAGCGCGTGCTCCGAGCTCGGGGGGATCGGCGCCCAGAGGTCTTCGCACACCTCCACGGCGAACCCCATCTCGCCGACTTCGAAGATCTGCCGCGGAGAAAACCGAAACTCCCCGAGGACCGGATCCGCGATGCGAAGGTCCGCGTCTCCCCCGGACGCGAACCACCGCTTCTCGTAGAATTCCCCGTAGTTCGGAAGATAGGTCTTCGGAATCGCCCCCCGCACGCACCCTCGGGCCAGGACGAACGCGCAGTTGTAGAGCCTTCCGTCGGGGGCGGGGAATGGCGCTCCCACGACCGTGACCGGGAGGTGTTGGGTCGCTTCCGCCAGCTTGGCCAGCGCCTCTCGCGCGGCTTCGAGTAGGGCTCGAGAGTGGAAGAGATCCTCGCAGGTGTATCCCGTGACGGCGAGCTCCGGGAAAAGCGCCAAGCCTGCCTCACGCTCCGCGGCTCTCCGCATCCAGACCAGAATCGATTCCGCGTTCTTTTCGGGATCCCCCACGAAGACCTCGGGACGGACGGCGGCGACGCGATGGAATCCGAGCTCGGCGAAGTTCATGTTCCCGACCTCTCCACGGGCCATTCGTCCGGAACCGGGATTTCCAGTTCCTCCAAGTCGCTGGGCAGCCGCACCTCGGCGAAGATGTCCCGGGCTTGCGCGAGCATCTCTCGGAGGCCTTCGGGTTCCTGATGGCGGGGACTGACGTGGGCGATGGCCAGTCGGCGCACTCCCGCCTCCTGGGCGATTTCGGCGGCATCCCGGCACGTCGCGTGCCCTCGGGCGAGCGCCTCGTCGGCACACTCGATCGTGTAGGTGGACTCGTGGATCAAGAGATCCGCTCCCCGTGCCAGAGCCGCCACCGCACGGCACTTTCGCGTGTCGCCGCTATAGACGAGGATCCGCCCCGGACGGACCGGACCCACGCATTCTTCGGCGCGGAGGATGCGTCCGTTCACCTCGACGGATCCGGTTCGTACCAGTTCTCCCATCCGCGGCCCCGGCTCGAGACCGAGCGCGCGGGCCTTCTCGACGTCGACTCGACCCGGACGCTCGTCCTCCTCGACCCGAAATCCCAGGCTCGGACCGGCGTGATCGACGCGCGCCGCGACCACGCGGAATCCCCGCCCGCGGACGACATCTCCGTCGTCGAGTTCCTCGACGGTGTATTCGACGGCGATCCGCCCCGACCACGCCAAGAGTTCGGCGAGTTGGGCGTTCGTCCCGCGCGGGGTATAGATGCGCAGGGGGTTCTCCCGCCCCAGGAGAGACAGCGTCCCGAGATAGCCAGGAAGTCCGAGGACGTGGTCGAGATGGAGGTGGGAAAGGAAAACCCGGTCGACCGAGAATCGATGGCGGCTGCGGCGGAGCTGTCGCTGGGCCCCCTCCCCGCAGTCGAAGAGCAGCGTTTCCCCCTGGACCCACACCGCGTGCGACGTGACGTTGCGCCGTTCCGTCGGGAACGAGCCGCCGGTGCCGAGGAAGGTGACCTTCACCGCACCAGTGAACCGGATGACGGGGGAGGGCCGCAAGAAGATTTTCCTCCCTTTTTCGCGACGAGCGGCATAGATTCTCACGCCATGAATCCGGAGGCCGAGACAGTGGAACATCCCGGGCCGGCCTCCGTCGAGCGGGTCGCCGGGTTGGTCTCGATCGTCATCCCCGTCTACAACGAAGAGGCGAATCTGGAGGCGCTCCGCGCCAGGCTCGTCGCCGCGCTCGAAGGAATCGGCCGCTCCTTCGAGGTCATCTTCACCGACGACGGGAGCCGCGACCGTTCCCTCGAGCTCCTCACCCGATTCGCTGCGGACGACGACCGAATCCGCGTTCTGGAGTTCAACCGAAATTACGGGCAACATTCCGCCATCTTCGCGGGATTCGCTCACGCTCGGGGCGAGGTGGTCGTCACCCTCGATGCGGACCTGCAGAATCCGCCGGAGGAAATCCCCAAGCTCCTCAAGAAGATCGACGAGGGATACGACGTCGCGGGCGGGGTCCGCGCCAATCGCAAGGACTCGCTCTTCCGCAAGATCGCCTCCCGCTTCATCAACTGGTTCACCCGACGTTCGACCGGCGTCCCGATGCGGGACTACGGCTGCATGCTTCGCGCCTACACGCGGGACGTCGTCGACGCGATGCTGCGCTGCAAGGAGAATTCCTCCTTCATCCCGGTACTGGCGACCCTCTTCGCGAAGAAGGTCGCCGACGTCGAGGTGGAGCACGCGGAGCGCGTCGCGGGAACGAGCAAGTACGGTCTCTTCAAGCTGATCCAGCTGCAGTTCGATCTCACGACGGGATTCAGCCTCTGGCCTCTCCGGGCGACGACGCTCCTCGGATTCCTCCTCGCCCTCTTCGGGATGTTCTCGTCGGCGAGCCTCCTCGCCCTCCGGCTGATCAAGGGCCCGGCGTGGGCCCTTCACGGCGTCTTCACCCTCTTCGCCGTCCTCTTCTTCTTCGTCGGCATCCAGTTCATGGCGATCGGGGTGCTCGGCGAATACATCGGACGCATCTATACCGAGGTCCGCGAACGGCCGAGGTACGTGATCCGGCGACTCCACCACCGATAAGGAGCGGCTCGAATGAAGGTCCTCATCACCGGCGGCGGCGGGTTCCTGGGCTCCCATCTCGCGGACGCCCTTCTCGCCGAAGGACACGAGGTGTTCGCGCTGGATACCGCCAAAGACCTCAAGGTTCAGCACAATCTCCCGAACCCGCGGTTTCAATTCCTCAAGGCCTCCATCTTCGACAACGACATCCTGGAACGCCTGGTGAACAAGTGCGACGTCGTGTACCACCTCGCGGCCGTCGTCGGCGTCGAACACTACGTCGAGGATCCGCTCGCGGTGCTCAAGGTGAACGTGGAAGGCACGATCAACGTCCTCAAGGTGGCGCTCAAGTACGAGAAGAAGGTCGTCTTCAGTTCGACGAGCGAGGTGTACGGGCGCAATCCCAAGGTGCCGTGGAAGGAAGAAGACGACCGAGTCCTGGGGGCGACGCGCGTCGATCGATGGTGCTACTCGACCTCCAAAGCGGTGGGCGAACACTATTGCTTCGCGTACCAGAAGCTGGGACTCCGCCCCGTCATCGTGCGCTTCTTCAACATTTACGGTCCGCGGCTCGACGCCATCGACGTCGGCCGAGTCATCACGATCTTCATGGGGCAGCTCCTGCGGAACAAGCCGCTTACGGTGATCGGGGACGGCCGGCAGACGCGCTGCTTCACCTACGTCACCGACGCGATTCGCGCGACGGTTCGGGCGGGAACGGACGATGCCGCGGTCGGACAGGTGTTCAACATCGGAAACGACCGCGAGGTCCCGATTCTCGAACTCGCGAGGACCTTCTGTCGCATCGCCGGGAAGGACCCGGACAAGAACATCGTCTTCGTGAAGCAGGAGGACGTCTACGGTCCGCGATACGAGGACGTCCCCCGACGCGTCCCCGACGTCGCGAAGATGCGGGCGGTCTTGAAGTGCGACGCATCCACAAGTCCGGAAGAGGGGCTCCGGAAAACGTACGAATGGTTCCTCGCCGAGTACCGCAAGTCGGGGATCGGCACGGGGTAAGCCTGTCGACTTTCCTCTACACGTCGATGCAATTGTGCCTTGAGGGTGTAGAGGGCGCTCGCTCCCCCCATCGTCCAGCCTGATTTCGCAGTGGGCACGCCCCTTGCTCCCACACCCGGTGGGTAGGGATGCGTCGGAGGATGGTCGGACCATCTCCGCAATCGAAATCCTGCCCCGCGAAAATTTGAAACCGCGTCCGACAATTGGCGTTTCGCTCTTGGTATAGGGTGTTGCGGGCGTTAGGGATGAGGGCAGACGCGACCATCGTGGATCGTCTCGAGCGTTGGTCGGTGGACCGACCGGACGCGACGGCGTACGTCTTCCTGCGCCGCGGCGCGGAAGTTGGGCGTCTCACGTTTTCCCAGCTTCGGAACCGGGCCTCCGGTGTGGCTGGCCGTCTCCTCGAACGCGGACTCGCCGGACAACCCGTAGCGCTAGCGTTCGAATCCAACGCCGAATTCCTACCCGCGTTCTTGGGATGCCTCCTCGCGCGCGCCGTCGCGATTCCTTGCTGCCCTCCGCGGTCTCCTCGATCGAAGATTCAGTTCCGATCGATCCTGCAGGACTCGGGCGCCAAGTTCGTCCTGACTTCGAGCGAGTCCTCCACCTCGGCGGAAGGGGCCGAGATTTTGGCCACGGGGAGCACTCCGGAATCGGATGCGCCCACGGCTTCCCCCTCGCCCGACGACCTCGCCTTTCTTCAGTACACGTCCGGATCTACGGGGAATCCGAAGGGCGTGATGGTGAGTCACCGCAACCTCCTGGAGAACGAGCGCGTGATCGAGGAGGCCTTCGAACACGGGCCCGATACGGTCGTCGTCGGATGGCTTCCCCTCTTCCACGACATGGGTCTCATCGGAAACGCCCTTCAGCCGCTCTACTTGGGTCGGCCGTGCGCCCTCCTCTCGCCCTTGGAGGCGGTGCAAAAACCGCTCCGCTGGTTGGAGGCGATCTCGAACTACCGAGCGACGACCAGCGGCGCTCCCGGGTTCGCCTATGCGTGGTGCGCCGACCGGGTCACGCCCGAGGAGCGCGCGCGACTCGACCTCTCGTCGTGGAACCTCGCCTACGTCGGGGCCGAGCCCGTTCACGGCGACGTCCTCGATCGCTTTGCCGAAACCTTCGCCTCGTGCGGCTTCCGGAGGGAGGCGCTGTATCCCTGCTACGGCCTCGCGGAATCCACGCTGTTCGTCACCGGGATCAAGAAGGGAACGGCACGCCGTTGGAATGGACGGGTGAGCCTGGGATATCCCCGCCGCGGCCATCGCGTCGAAATCGTGAACGGCGAGGTCTGGGTCGCGGGTCCCTCCGTCGCGCAAGGCTACTGGAAGCGCGACGAAGAATCCTTTCGCGGATTTCTGGAGACGGGCGAGGGGCCGTTCCTCCGCACCGGAGACCTCGGCTCTCTACACGAGGGTGAACTCTACCTCACCGGCCGCATCAAGGACATCATCATCCTGCGAGGGACCAAGCACCACTCGGAGGACCTCGAGTGTACCGCCGAGAGGAGCCATCCCGCGCTCCGGTCCCAGCGGTCCGCCGCCTTCTCCGTGGACGGAGAGGAGAACGAGCGGCTCGTCGTGGTCCAAGAAACCGATTCTCCCTCGGAGGAAATCGCTCAGGCGATCCGCGCCGCCGTGACCGCACGGCATGAGATCGTCCTCGATTCCCTCGTCTTCGTTCCCGTCGGCTCCCTCCCCCGCACGTCGAGCGGGAAGATCCGCCGGCGGGAGTGTCGCGCCCTGTACCTGGAGGGCCGTCTTCGCCAACCCGCCGAGGTGACCCCATGAAGGTGATCGAGGAAATCGAATCGGCCCGAGAGGAGGAACACGCGAACGGCGGCGCCGTCGAGATCGATTCCAATTCCACCTCGACTTCGCTCAACCACGGCACGGACAAGACCTTCGCCGTCCTCGTGACCTTCCTTCCCATCCTCGCCGCCGGCGCCGCGATCTGGATGCACTTTGCCGGGATTCATCGCATTCAAGTTTTCGACCTCGCGGTGATGGTCGCGATGCACCTTCTCGCCCTGACCGGCTTGGAGCTGGGATTCCACCGACTCTTCGCGCACCGGACCTACCAGGCCTCGAGGGGCGTGAAGATGGCGCTGGCGGCGCTCGGGTCGATGGCGTTCCAAGGACCGGTGATCTGGTGGCCGGCCATCCACCGAAAGCACCATCGGTACAGCGACATGCCCGGGGATCCGCACTCCATGTACCTCTTCGGCGACGGCTTCTGGGCGCGATTCCGCGGCTTCATTCATTCGCACGTCGGTTGGATCTGGACGAAGTCGAGCATCCGGTTTCCCGACCAAGCGCGCTACGTTCTCGATCTGTACCGAGATCGCGACGTCTTCAAGATCCACATGAGGTACTTCTGGTTCATGGCCGCGGGGTTTCTGATTCCAGGGATCGCGGGAGCGCTCTATTACCGGAGCGCCGTCGGCTTCGCGATCGGAGTATTCTGGGGCGGCTTCGTGCGAATCTTCGTCATGAACCATCTGACGTTCTGGAGCATCAACACCGTGACCCACGGTCTCGCAGGCCGGCGCGCCTATCGCACCAAGGACAAGAGCACGAACAGCTGGATCCTCGCGATCCCGACCTTGGGCCAGAGCTGGCACAACAATCACCATGCCTTCCCCTACTCCGCCAAGATGGGCCACCGCTGGTGGCAATTCGATCCGGGCACGTGGATCCTCCTCGTGCTCGAGAAACTCGGGCTCGTCTGGGACCTCAAGGTCCCCTCCCCGGAACTCATGGAACGGAGGCGTTATGCTCGCGACTCGCGTTGAGCCGCTCGCGCATTGGATGCGTCAGGAGATCGCGACCCTGTTGGAGATCCCTCCGGACCGGGTACCCCTCGATCTCCCGTTCGACCGCTTCGGCCTGGACTCGGTCGCCGTCGTGAAACTCACCGCCGGCCTTGCGGACCATCTCGGACGCGATCTCGATCCCGTGCTCTTCTACGAACATCCGACCATCCGGGAGCTTTCCGAGCAGCTCGCTCAGGGGGAGGGATCCCATGCCTAGCGGCGCCTCCGCCGGCGCCATCCGTCGGCACTACGACGTCAGCCCAGCCTTCTACCGGCTCTGGCTGGGAGAGGGTCTCGTGTATTCCGCCGCACTCTGGGAGGCGGGAGACTCGCTCGAGAGCGCCCAACGGCGAAAGATCGACTACCACATCGCGGAGGCGGGAGCCTCGAAAAAACAACGCGTCCTCGACATCGGATGCGGATGGGGCGCGCTCCTCTCGCGGCTCGTCGAACACCACGGAGTCGAGAAGGCGGTCGGACTCACGCTCAGCCCTTCGCAAGCCGGCTGCGTCGCCCGAGACCCTCGAATCGAGGTGCGCCTCGAAAGCTGGGCGGACCACCGGCCGAGCGATCGGTACGACTCGATCGTCTCCATCGGCGCTTTCGAACACTTCGCGCGAGTCGAGGATTCGGAGGAGCAAAAAGCGGCGTCGTACGCCGAATTCTTCCGAAAGTGCCGGGGAATCCTGCGTCCGGAAGGGCGTCTCTCACTGCAAACGTTCGCGTACGGAAGCGCGCGGCGGCGCGCGGACGCGCTCTCGAGCGAATCGACCCGCTTCCTGGCGGAGGAGATCTTTCCCGAGACCGATCCTCCCCGACTGGCGAACATCGCCGAGGCGATCGAAGGAAGCTTCGAGATCGTCCGACTGCGGAACGACCGTCTCGACTACGCGCGGACGTGCCGGGAATGGATGAATCGTCTCCGGGAGAATCGAGCCGCCGCCGTGGCGGAGGTCGGAGAGGAAACCGTCTCGAAATACGAACGCTATCTCACCTACTCGTACATCGGGTTCCGGACCGGGAGGCTCGACCTCTACCGCCTGACCCTCGCGCCGATCCCGGAGACTTGGAAGCCCTCATGAGCTTGATCCGGGACGTCACGGCTCGGTACAACCCTATCGAGGCGTGGATCTACGATCGGTTCGTAGCCCCGGCCGTGCTCCAGGCCCGCGATCGGATTTTCCTGGAGACGGGCGCCCTCGAGGCCCTTCCTTCGGGAGCCTCCGTCCTCGATGTCGGCTGCGGCGGCGGCCAGATCGCGTCAGAGCTGGCGCAGGAGAACCCGTCGCTTCGCGTCTTCGGACTCGATCTGTCGGACGCCCAGGTTCGGCGGGCGAGGAAACGGAGCGTCGCCGTCCGGTTCGTTCCCGGCTCCGCGCTCGATTTGCCGTTTGCGAACGGGAGCTTCGATCTCGTCTACAGCATCGGCTCGATCAAACATTGGCCCGACCGCGCCCGGGGGTTGGCAGAATGCGTCCGGGTCCTTCGCTTCGGGGGACAACTGCTCGTCCTGGATCTCGACCGCGATTGCACGATCGAGGAATCGCGGGAGTTCGTCCGCTTGACTCGGTTTCCCCGGATCCTCCAACCGCTTTGGCTTCGAATCTTCCGAGCGAAGCTCGTCCGGCCGTCGCTCACTCCCGAAGAGGCCCGCGGTCATTGCCGACCCCTGCCGCTGACGGAGCTTCGGGCCGAAAGGCTTTCTCGATCGCCCGCGTTCGTACTTCACGGGAGGAAAGCGTCATGAATCCGCGCCGCATTCGGATTCTCGGGACCGGTCTCGCGGTTCCCGAGCGCACGGTGACCGATCAGGAAATCGAGCGCGACCTCGCTCTCCCTGTCGGGTGGGTCCGCAAGACGGGCGGCGTCGAGACGCGCCACTGGGTGACGACCGAAACGGCGGCACACCTCGGGGCCCGCGCGGCGCGAATGGCTTTGGAGCGGGCCGAGGTGGCGGCAACGGATCTCGACCTCATCATTTCCGCCGGCGGAACCGAGATGCAGCCGATCCCCTGCACGGCGGTGTTCGTCCAACGCGAGCTCGGCCTGGGCGAATCCGGAATCCCCGCCTTCGACGTCGACGCCACCTGCCTGAGTTTCCTCATGGCCCTCGACATCGCATCCCAATTCATCGACGCCGGGCGTTATCGCAGGATTCTCGTCGTCTCTCCGGACATCGCGTCGGTCGGATTGAACCGAAACCACAAGGAGAGCTACACGATCCTGGGCGACGGCGCGGGTGCGGTCGTGCTCGGACCTTCGGAGGAGACGTCGAGTGCGATCCTGACGGCGCGGTTCAACACGTGGAGCAGTCAGGCTGAACTTTGTCAGATCAAGGGAGGCGGAACGAGGCTCTATCCGACCCGATATACGCCCGAGACGCACGACGACTTCCTCTTCGAGATGGACGGAATGGGCTCCTTTCGATTCGTCTCCCAAGTCATCGAGCGCTTCATGGACGACCTTCTTCGTCCGGTCGGCCGGACGATCGCCGACATCGATTATCTCGTGCCTCACCAAGCCAGTCGGCTCGCGCTGGAGCTTATCGTCAAGAAGCGGCTGCGCATCCCCTCGGAAAAGATGATCGACGTCCTCGCCAAATACGGGAACACGATCGCGGCGTCGATTCCGATGGCGCTTCACGAGGCGATTCTCGACGGCCGGATCCGGCGAGGCCACACGCTTCTCTTGACGGGCAGCTCCGCGGGATTGAGCCTCGGCGGCGTGCTCTTGGTGTATTGAGGAAGGAACGGGCATGAGACGAATCTTCACGTGGGGAGCGTTCGTCGTTCTCGGATGGATGCTCGGGGCGTTCACGTTCTTCTTCGCGGTCACCTTCCGGTGGCCCTTCGGATCGACTCCCCCTCTGCCGCGGAGTCGATTGTCCACCGTCTCTCCCGATACGGCGGACTTTCGATTCATGGGCGTGGGAGCCACGCGGGCCATCGTATGGGGGGACGCGGACCGGGGACCCTACGGGGCCTACACCAAGTTCGCGCCCGGCTTCGCGGCTCCCTTGCACTACCATTCCAGCGACATGAATTTCATGGTCCTCCAGGGCGCGTATCTCTACAAGTCGGAGCGCGGCGAGGTGAAACGGATCGAAGCCGGATCGTACATCTTCATTCCCGCCTGCGAGCCCCACTGGTGCAGCGGAGACGAGAAGGAAGGCGTTCTCTTCTACGACGTCTCCCCGGGTCGCTTCGACGTCGTGCTGGGGAAGAAGAACTAGTTCTTGGCGTCCGCCCAGCCGCCGACTATCCTCACGGAATTACCCCGGGAGAAGAACCATGGTATGCGTTCACGGGGTCTCTTTCACCCCGTTAGTTTCTTCTGAGCTACTACCGGGATTCTCCGCGGAGAAGAGATAAATCGGGGGAGCTTCCCGGCATGGGGAAGGTGGAACCAGGGAAGAGACGGCGGTTCTCCGCGCCTTTGCGGTGCAAGGGGAGCGTGAACGCCGAGGGGAAACCGGCGACGCTCGCCTGCATGCACGGCAGCGCTTGGAAGGGGGACGGGGAGAAACTCCTTCGGACACTCACGGATCGACTGGGTGCCTAATTGCCCACCGAGCTTGGGCTCCGCATCGACACCTGAACCTACGAGGGGCTTCGCGAGGGGGTCCCTCGCCTGCTCGGTCTCCTCAGGCGCCTCCGGATCCGCGCTACGTTTTTCGTAGCCATGGGACCGGACCGGTCCGGGATGGCCGCGGCCCGAATCTTCCGCCATCGGGGCTTTCTCTCGAAGATGATGCGGACGGGCGCCGTAGGCATGTACGGGTGGAGGACGATGCTCCGAGGGACGCTGCTCCCGGCTCCCCTCATCGGGGCAGGTCATCCGGATCTCCTCCGGCAAATCGCGGGCGAGGGACATGAACTGGGCATCCACGGATGGGATCACATCTTTTGGCACGACACGATCTTCGATCTCCATCGGGGGACGATCGAATCCCATCTCGCGCGCTCGCGAGAGGCGCTCGAGAGAGCGGTCGGCGCGCCGCTACGCTGCACCGCCTCGCCGGGCTGGGCGTGCTCGGAAGAAAGCCTGCGCGCGCAGGAATCGATGGAACTCGCCTATGCCAGCGACACTCGAGGAACGAAGGTATTCCGTCCGAGGATCGGAGGCCGCGATCTCGCCACACCGCAGGTCCCCGTGACCTTGCCGACGCTCGACGAGACACTCGGACGAGACGGGGTAACGCCGGAGAACTACAACGATCTCATTCTCTCCCGTGCCGTCGGCGCGCAAGTCTACACGATGCACTCCGAGGCCGAGGGGCGGGCCTATCTTCCGCTGGCCGAGGACCTGCTCCGACGCCTCGCGGACCGGACCCGTGTCCGACCGCTTGGGGATCTCTCTGCGCTGCCCGCGGCCGCTCCGGCAACCATCCGGGTGGGAAGGGTTCCGGGAAGAGCGACCTTGGTGACGATGTCGTCGGAGCCCTTGTAATGGAGCGCGGTCGTCCGTAGAATTCCCGCCCATGTCCGTGCAGATCGTTCACTGCTTCCTCTGACCGTTCAACAAGGCCCGCGCGGCGAGTCTCGCCGCACTGATCCGGAAGGAACTGGAGATCGAGGTCCGGCTCGTCTCGGGAAAACTGGGGCAACTGGATGTCGTGGTCCACGATACGACGGTAGCCTCGTACGGGGGACTGTCGGGGCTCAAGGATCGGATTTTCGGACCCGCGGAAGCCCCGCTTCTCGATGCCGTGCGGGCTGGACTGGAAGCGGCCCCCGCGCTATCTCGGGACGTTCGAGATTAGCGCCATCTTTCGCGACTGCGGAGTCTCCTGCACCACCCAATCGTAGGGATACCCCGTGCGGAGTTCCGTCCAATCCCGATCCCGTTTTCGAACGATCAACAGAAAGGCAGGCCGATTCGCCGCGAGCCGCACGGCCTCTTCCTCCGACTCGACGGGCCGAACGGGGATTCCGGAGTAAAAGTTGACCACGGCAATCGTGGTTTCGTCGGGCTTGTAGGCCGGCACCGAGTCCATCGCCGGGAGCGAGCGACAGAAGGGCCGGAGCGTTTTCGCCTTGTCGATCTCGGGCACGGCGACGTGCGCCGCCGACACGAAGAGCGCCGCCATTCCCATGGGAATTGCGCGTTCCCAGCTGCGGTTCCACGCAAAGCAAGCGGCTGCGCCCATCATCGCGAGGGCCACCCCCAAGCCGATCCAGTTCCGATAGTAGATGGCGCCCGCCGGTGCCGCCAGCAACCCCAGGGCGATCGCGATCGCCAGGATCCGGAAAACGGATCGACGCCAGGAGGGACCTCGTTCGAACCAGGCAGCGACGAGGATCGCGACCGCCGGCGCGAGCGGCAAGAGATAGATCTCCCGCTTCGTCGCCGCGATGGAGAGTCCTACCAGCCCCACGGCCAACCACGAAATCAGGAGTCTCTTCGCCGGCCCATCCTCGGGTCGACGGAGCCACGGAATTGCCGGCGGCAGGAGACATCCCCACGGCGCCAACTCGTACCAATAGGCGATTCCATAATAGTAGAAAGGATTTCGGTGACCGCCCTCGTATCCCTGTCCCGTGAACCGGCCGAGGTTGTTGTGAAGAAGGACGACATCGCGATGCTCCGGAGAGAGCGTTGCAAACCACGCCGCGGCACCCCCGAGGACGATCGCGACACCGAACCAGGGTTGCGTCCGTAGGATTTCCCGCCCGCTCCGATTCCAAAGGAGAAAGAGCCCGAAGGCCCCGGCGGCGAGTCCGGGCCCGATGAGCCCCTTGGATAGAATCGCACCCAGGGCGAAGAGGTACGCCAGAAGATACGAAGGCAACTTGCGCTCGGCCGAGAACGCGCGGTGGAGCCAGTAGAGGGTCCCGGTCGTACAGAAGACCAGCGCGTTGTCGACCGTGCACTTGTGCGTGATCTTCGCATAGCCCCAAGTCGTAGCGAGGAGGAGGGCCGCACGCCAAGCCGTCTCCCGCCCGAACATCCGGCGCGCCAAGAGGAAGGTGAAAAGCAGCGTCCCCCAGGAAAAGAGCACGGAAGGGATGCGGCCCACCCAGGCATGGGCCCCCAGGATCTTGAAGGCCGCCGCCGCCGACCAGAAAAACATGGGCGGTTTCTCGAGATGCGGCTTCCGGTTGAGCGTCGGCACCGCCCACGATCCCCCGTCCGCCATCTCGCGCGCGATCTCGGCGTCGCGCGGTTCGTCCGGCGTCCAGAGCTCGTGATCGAAGATCGCGGTCAGGGTCACCGCCGCAAGAGCGGGAAGGGCCAGGCGGGCATTCATCCGGGCCTAGACTTTAGCGGAAATCCCCGGTAATCTCCGCGAATTCTTGGAGGCCTACCCATGACGACCGCGACGGCCGCGCCGCCGACCCCCATGCTGAAGTTCCACTCCGCCTGGATCGACGACGACGATTGCCGGGCGGTCGTCGAGGCATTGAAGTCGGGATGGATCACCACCGGTCCACGCACCGGGGAATTCGAGACGCAGGTCGCCGAGTTCGTCGGCGCGAAGTTCGCGGTCGGAGTGACCTCGTGCACCGCGGCGCTCCACCTCGCGCTCTTGGCCCTCGACATCGGTCCCGGCGACGAGGTCATCACCTCGCCCATCACCTTCCTCTCCACGGTCAACGTCATCCATCACGTGGGCGCCAAGCCCGTCTTCGCGGACGTCCACGAAGACACGCTCAATTTGGATCCGGCCCAGGTCGCAAAGAGAATCACCAAACGGACGAAGGCGGTCCTCCCCGTCCACTTTGCGGGACACCCCTGCGAGATGGGCGAGATCCTCTCGCTCGCCAAGAAGCGCAAGCTCCGAGTCATCCAAGATTGCGCCCACTCTCTCGAGGCGCGGTTCGAAGGTCGGACCATGGGCGGGATGGGGGACATTGCCTGCTACAGTTTCTACGCGACCAAGAACATCACCTCCGGCGAAGGCGGGATGCTCACGACGAACAACGAGAAGCTCGTCCAGAGGCTCCGCGTCCTTCGCCTCCATGGGATGAGTCGCGACGCGTGGAAACGCTACGGCGAACAGGGCTATAAGCACTGGGACGCCCTCGAAGCCGGCTGGAAGTACAATATGTTCGACCTCCAAGCCGCGCTCGGCCTCTCGCAACTCAAGAAAGTGGACGCCTGGTGGAAGCGCCGGCGGGAACTCGTAGCGAAATACGACGAGGCCTTCCGGGATCTCGCGGACGTCGGGCGGCTCTCGGTGCGTCCGAATGTGAAGTCGGCCTATCACATCTACGTCCTGCAGAGCCTCCGGAAGAAGCGCGACGAAGCCCTCAACGAGATTCAAGCGCGCGGGGTCGGACTCGGGGTCCATTTCCGGCCGGTACATCTCATGACGTTCTACCGCAAGCACTACGGGTTCAAGAAGGGGCTCTGCCCTCGAGCCGAGGCGGCCGGCGACCGTGTTCTCACGCTTCCGCTTTATCCCAAGATGACGGACGAGGAGCAGCGAAGGGTGATCGAGGCGGTGCGGGAAGTTTTGGGATGATGGCCGGGAGAAGGCGTGCCCCCCGGGATCACAGCCCCTCGTAGAACCCCGCCAGTCGCTCGGCGATTTTCGCCTCGTTCCAGCACTGCTCCATCCACGCACGAGAGGCGCGACCGATCGATTCGCGAAGAGCGAGGTCTGCGACCAGCTCATCGAGGCGCTTCTCGAGTTCCTCCGGATTCCGCGCGACGACCCACGGGATATCGTCGCGGCCGGAAAACCGGCGGAGATATTCCAGATTCCAGTCGTCCAGCCCCGCGATCGCGGGCACTCCCTGACTCAGCGCCTCGAGGGAGGAGACGCCGTAATACCCCTGCATGTGATCGAAGAAGACGTCGCATCCTTTTTTCAGACGAAGACACTCGCGGTGCGGCGTGTTTTCGATGATCCGGAGTCGGACCCGGGGGTTGCGCCGCGCGACGCGGCAGGCCACTTCGCGGAACTCGGGGGTGTTCTTGAGATCCCTCCGCGTCGGAGAGTGTCCGAGAAAGATCTCGTAGCGATGGTTGTACTCGCCGCGAGGACGATAATCCGGGTCCCTCAACGGAACGAGATTGGGAATCCACGTCGCTTCCGGGTACCTCCGGTGGAGATCGGGGGTACAGACGATGGCCCGCCGTCCGAGAGCGAGCTCGCGTTCCGCGAATCGTCGCGGATCGGAGCGAAACGCGGGTTCTCCGTGGTGGTGGTGCACCGCCTTTTTCGTCGCCAGGAAATCGCGCGGCCGGAACGGCCCGAGGGGGAGATCCTCGTCGGCCGTCATGTGAAAGTGGAAAACGTCCGCCTCGGACAAGACCCGCTCCAATTCCGAGAATCCCGAGAGCCCTGGGACATGAAGGTCCTTTTCGTACGCGAAATTGTATCGGATCTCCGTCGTCACGAGACGGCAACGATGGGCCGTGAACGTATTGATCGCTCGGGTGAATCCGATGGCCGTCCCCGCGGGATCGTTGGTGGTGATCATCACGATATTCATGTTCGTACGGCGAACGAACTCCCACATATAGGATCGTCCAAGAGAGGCTTTTTCCTGAAGGGATTCGGGGAGGGCCGACTATACTTCGCCCGATGATCACCCTGCGCGACATTCGCGAGGCGCAGCGACGAATCGAGCGTGTCGCGATCCGAACACCAACGCTTCCACTCAAGTTCTTCGACCGGCCCGACACGTTTGTGAAGTGCGAAAACCTTCAGCGATCCGGAGCCTTCAAAATCCGAGGAGCGGTCAACAAGATCTCGCGCCTCCGACGCCCGAAAGGGGTCGTGGCCTACTCTTCCGGTAATCACGCCCAGGCCGTCGCCCTGGCGGCGAAACTCCGCTCGATCCCGGCCATCATCGTCATGCTCGACCAGTCGGTGGCGCACAAGGTGGAACGAACCCGGGGCTATGGCGCGGAAGTGGTGTTCGGCGGAGACTCCTCGGAAGCCATCCAGAAGCGGGCCGAAGAGATCGCCGCGGAACGGGGATACGACCTCATCCCCCCCTTCAACGATCCCGACATCATCGCGGGACAGGGTACCGTCGGGCTCGAGATCCTCCGCGATCTCGACGATGTCCGGGCGGTCGTGGTTCCCATCGGCGGAGGAGGACTCTGTTCGGGAATCGCGACGGCCGTCAAGGAGTCGAACCCGCGGGTGAAGATCTTCGGCGTCGAACCGGAAGGGGCACCCAAGATGTATCGAAGCATCCGGGAGGGATCTCTGGTCACCCTTCCGGCGCCGACGCGCACGGTGGCGGACGGATTGAAACCCGTTCGCGCATCCGAATTGACCTTCTCCGTCGTATCAAGGTATGTCGACGATTTGGTGTTGGTGAGCGATGACGAAATAGTATCGTGCGCTCGGGAGTTGATCTTGAAAGAGAAGCTCGTGGTCGAACCGTCCGGGGCGGCGCCCGTCGCGGCCATCCGATTCGGGAAGATGAAGCTTCCCCGGGGACGCGTCGTGGCGGTGCTTTCGGGCGGGAACGCCGATATCCCCATGATCTTGAATTCGGAGGTTTCATGAAACGATTCGCGATCGCGCTGGTGACGTTGGCGGCGTGCGGGAAGTCCCCGGAACAGGGATCCGCCCCTGCCCCGAAGGAAAACGAGGAAATCGTCTTCGTAAGCGTGACGGACGTGCGCTGAGCGGACGGCTGAGCACCTCGGGTGCAAAAAGCCCTGGAAGGGCTTCCGTTCGTGAAGGACGTTCAGCCGATGCTGCGCGAAGGCAAGGCCCGGCTCGTCGTCGAGAAGGGAAAGTTCGACGAGGCCGCGACCGCCCAAGCGCTGAAGAAGGCCGGATTCGGAGGAGGAACGAAGGTCAACTGAACTTCGACTCGCCTCCCGCGAGCATGTCCGCGTACCGGATCGGCTCCGGGAGGCGATACTTCGTGCAGCATCGAAGGACCACCCGCACCGCCGTCGCGAGATCGATTCGATGGCCGATCGAGACGAAGATCGGCCGAACCCCGTCGCGCGTGCGCAGCACGGTGCCGATCGCTTCGCCACCGTGGTGCAACCGCGCTCGCCCGCCCCGCTTCGCCGCCGGCTCCCGATGCCTCCCCACGAAAAGCGACTTCCCGCAGCCGATGGAAGGCACGTCGAGTTCCACGCCGAGATGGCATGCCACGCCGAATCGACGCGGATGGGCATACCCGTGGCCGTCGACCAGAAGAAGCTCCGGTCGCGTCGAGAGTTTCCGGACGGCCTCCCGGATGACCGGTACTTCGCGGAACGCGAGGAGCCCCGGAACGTAGGGAAACTCGACCGGGCGCTCCGCGGTCGCGGACTCCACGACCTCCATCTCCGGAAAAGTCAGCACGACGACGGCCGATCGGGAGAGGTCGTCCTTCACGCTCACGTCCACGCCGGCCACGAGTCGGAGTCGACGAAACGTCCGCCGCCGAATCACGCGCTCCCGGAGTCGTTGCTGGAGCGCGATCGCTTCGCGCGGGGTTAGGGGAAGATCGCGAAGGAGTCCGCCTGGAACCATTTCCCGTCCTCCCCCAGCATGATCACCTCGACCTGGACCGTATCGCCCGCTCGGATGCGACAATAGTGGAATCGGCGAGGTCCTGAATACGCGTCCGCATGGCGTCGCCCCGTTCGTACCTCGTTCATGGGAGCTCCCCCCCCGCCGGAAACCACGTAATGAACGCCCTCGATCAGGAACCGCTCGTACGAGTGGATGTGTCCGACGAAAAACGCCCGGAGTTTGGGAAAGCGTTTTGCGGGTTCGACGAACTCCTCTTTAACGAACTCGGAGTCCGAGAACACGACGGCATTCGTATAGGGGGCATGGTGGCCGATAACCATGATGCACCGGATCGCGCCATCCGATTGCGCCGCCGAGAGTCGTTCTCGGTACCATTTCCTCTGTCCTTCGATCTCGGAGCGGGTGAGGTAGTTTCGATTCGAGTCCACGACGAGGATCAGGAGGCCGCGATACCGGAGGTCATACCATTTTCGCCCTCCCAAGTGCGGAAAGCGCGCGAAGAAGTTCGCCGTCCCGTCTCCCTCGTAATCGTGGTTCCCCAGTGCGGGGTAGACGGCGATCCCTCGTTCCCGTATCGCGGTTGTTTCTCGATCGAAGATCGCCCACTCCTCTCGATCGCCTCCGTTTTTGACGAGGTCGCCGGAATGCAGAACGATGTCGGGCGATTCCTCGGCCACCTTCCGCGCGACCTCCTGGCGTTCCCGGTCCGCTCGCTGCCGCGTCGACTCCACGAGGGACTCTCCGAATCTCAGCCGACGGGTATCCCCGTAGACGACGAGGACGCCTTTCGCCTCGGAGAAGACTCCCGAATACTGCGCGGGAGGCGGGAGGGAGGCGCACCCAAGGAACACGGGCAGGAATCCGAAGAAGGACCGCACCTTGGAAGAGTATCTCTCCTTCCGAATGGGGCGCAATGATTACCGCCCCCTACCGCCGTTGCACACCCCGCACGTGCGCTCGCAGACGTTGACCTCGATTTTCTCTTTGACCTCCTCGAGGGAGGTCCCGATTCCGTCCAGGCCCGCTCCGATCGCCGAACTTATGTCGTTAAGAGCCGTGTCCGCGGGGCCATCGGGGCGAGCCAACCGGTGCAGTCCTCCGAACCAGTGCCCGTACTGGAATCCGGCGACCACGCCGCCCGTGAAGTGTCGAACTTGATTGCTCGTGTCCCGAAACTCGGACTTGAATCCGGAATCGGAGAAGCGTGGAGTCCCGCTATTGGTGGAGTCGGGCGTGCACCACTCGGTCACTCCCGCCATCACGGCGCCCAAGTCCTCGACGAAGGACTCCTCGTCGTTGTTGAATCCCCGGTACTGCTCCGCCGCGTATCCGTAGACGTCCGCCATCGCATGACAACTGCACTTCAGGCCTTTCTTGACTTGAACGTACTGCTCCCAGGCATACGTTCGAATGAGGGTACGATTGAGCGTCTGTCTCAAGGCGTCACCTCCTTAGTCACGTCATTGCAGCAAGTGGGGTGCCTTCTCCCAGAATCGCGATACCGCCTCCCGTGGCTCCAGAATGGGACCGTGGACCCGGATCGTATTCGTTCTGGACTTCGTAGATTGGCACCGATGGCGCCTCCGGGTCCGTCCCCGCGCACGTCGTTCTGTGCAATCTGGGGGCGTGTCCACGGGCCCATCGCACCTCGCGGACCGTTCGCGACGCGCTTCTGCGAAATCTGTGGTCTGCACGGCATGCCCGCCAAGGGAACGCATCCCCCGGATCTTTGTTGACACCCGCTTTCGGGAGGGGCACACTCCCGCCCATGAATCAGAAATCCCTCGAAGCCCTGTTGCAGGAACACCGGTCGTTTCCGCCCTCCTCCGATTTTTCGAAGCGCGCCGTGGCCCGCGAGCCGGCCGTTTATGAACAGGCTTCTCGCGACCGACTCGCCTTCTGGGAGTCGTTTGCGAAGGAACTCCACTGGTTTCGATCGTGGGACCGGACTTTGGAATGGAACCGGCCCTTCGCGAAGTGGTTCGTCGGCGGGAGGACGAATCTGGCGTACAACTGTCTCGATCGCCACCTCGCCGGTCCCCGCCGGAACAAGGCCGCTCTCGTGTGGGAAGGAGAGCCGGGGGACGAGCGAACGCTGACGTACGATCAACTCCACCGCGAAGTCTGCCGGTGCGCCAACGCGCTGCGCTCGCTCGGTGTCGCGAAGGGAGACCGGGTCACGATCTACCTTCCGATGGTTCCCGAAGCCGCCATCGCCATGCTCGCCTGCGCGCGAATCGGAGCGCCCCATAGCGTCGTTTTCGGCGGATTCAGCGCGGACGCTCTTCGCGATCGAATCCACGATTCCCAATCGAAGGTGGTCGTCACTTCGGACGGCGGATGGCGCCGCGGCGCGATCGTTCCCCTCAAGACGAACACCGACGAGGCCATCGCGGGTACGACTTCGGTCGAAAAGGTCTTGGTCCTCCGACGCACCGGCCAGGACGTTCCGATGCAGTCCGGCCGCGACGTCTGGTGGCACGAGCTCGTGCCGCGTCAGTCCTCGAAGTGCGATGCGGAGCCGATGGAGGCGGAAGATCTCCTCTACCTCCTGTACACCAGCGGGACGACCGGCAAGCCGAAGGGGATCGTTCACACGACCGGCGGATACATGGTCGGGGTGTACGCCACCGCGAAATGGGTATTCGACCTCAAGGAGGAGGACGTCTTCTGGTGTACCGCGGACATCGGATGGGTCACGGGCCACTCCTACGTCGTCTACGGCCCGCTCCTCAACGGCGCGACCTCCTTCCTGTACGAAGGTGCGCCGAATCATCCCGGATACGACCGGTTCTGGGACATCATCGCACGTCATCGCGTAAACGTCTTCTATACGGCCCCAACCGCCATCCGATCCTTCATGAAGTTCGGCGACGAGTTGCCGCGTCGCCACGACCTCTCGACCCTGAGACTCCTGGGGACCGTCGGCGAGCCGATCAATCCCGAGGCCTGGATGTGGTATCACCGGGTGATCGGAGGAGAGCGATGTCCGATCGTAGACACCTGGTGGCAGACCGAAACGGGCCACATCCTCATCACGCCGCTCCCCGGTCTGGTTGCGACCAAGCCCGGATCCGCCACGCGGCCGTTCCCCGGCATCGAGGCCGAAATCGTCGACGACAAGGGCGAGCCGGCCGAGGCGGGCTATCTCGTGATCCAGTCTCCTTGGCCCGGAATGCTCCGTGGAATCTATGGGGATCCGGAGCGCTACCGGGCACAGTACTGGTCGCGATTCCCCGAGTGGTACTTCACCGGCGACGGGTGCAAGAGGGACCAGGACGGCTACTACTGGCTCCTCGGTCGCGTGGACGACGTCCTCAAGGTGAGCGGCCATCGCCTCTCCACGATGGAGATCGAAAGCGCTCTCGTCGACCACACTTCGGTGGCGGAGGCGGCGGTGATCGGGAAGCACCATGACGTCAAAGAGAACGCCGTCGTCGCGTTCGTGACCGTGAAGGGCCACGTCCGGATCTCGTCGGAACTCAAACACGAGCTCAAGGAACACGTGGTCAAGAAGATCGGATCTCTCGCGCGGCCCGACGACGTGATCTTCTCCGCCGAGCTCCCCAAGACCCGTTCCGGAAAGATCATGCGGAGGCTGCTCCGCGACATTGCGGAAGGCCGCGTGCTCGGGGACACGACGACTCTCGCGGACGCCGGAGTGGTGCAGGCGCTCAAGGAGAAATACGGCGAGGAAGGGTAGACGCGCTCTCGATTCCTCGAGAAATCCCCCCGCTCTCGGCCATGGGAGGATCGGTCCGACACGGATCGATTTCTTGGGGGAGTCGATGAACCTCGCCGTCCTTCCCATCGCCTTCGCCTTTACGACATGCACGGAAACGCCTGGGAGTGGTGCGAGGACTGGTATGAGAAGTATCCCTCCGAAGCGGTCACGGATCCAACGGGGCCCGCGAAGGGTGAATACCGGTGCCTGCGCGGCGGGGTCTGGCTCAACAGTGGCAACAACATGCGGTCGGCGACCCGCGACCGGTGCCTGTCCGACGACCGCCACTACAGCCTTTTCATCGGGCTCCGGGTGGCATTGCGGTAGCCTCTTCTCTCGGGGGTATTGACTCTTTGATTCTCGACCTTTGCGGGGAGAGTTCCTCCTGTGCTAGCATCAGGGCATGACGGAGCGAAGCGCCGATTGGCTTTCCCAAGCCGGGCAGAACCTCCGACTGGCGCAGGTCTCTCTCTCGAACGGCCTCTACGATTGGTCTTGCTTCGCGGCTCAGCAAGCGGCAGAGATGGCCGTGAAGGCCGTGTTCCACCGAAAGCATGAGGAGGCTTTCGGGCATTCCATCACGAAGTTGCTCGAGCGATTGGGGGTACAGGACGTGGAACTCCTCAATGCCGCGAGGGCGCTCGATAAACATTACATCCCGGCCCGTTATCCGAACGGATTCGACACAGGTGCGCCGAAGGACTACTATACCGTAGAGGATGCAAAGGAGGCCGTGATCCATGCAGAGCGAATCCTCGGACACTGTCGGAGTACTCTCCTTGGATCGTGAGGCGATCCTGCGGGGGTTGCGCCAAGCCGTGCGTGAGTTGGCACGGGCCGATGCCAACGTTCGGGATGTCCGGTTGTTCGGCTCGCTGGCACGGGGAAACTACGGTCCCCGAAGCGACGCGGATCTCTTGATCCTCCTGGAGCGAAGCGATTCGAGAATCTTCGACCGCTACGTAACGTACGCCCCGGCTTTTGATGGGATCGCGGTGGATTGCGACCTTTTTTGCTACACTCGCGAAGAACTCGACCGGATTCCCCTCGCCCGCTCTGCGATGCGCGAGTCCATCTCCCTCTTGGAGTGAAGTGGAATTCCACGCCGAGCCGGGCTTGCGGGGCCAGCACCCGCTGCCATTCCTGCGAAGGGCGTAGATGGGTCTCGCGTTAACCCCCGGGGGAGAGGTTCGCTGAAAGTCCGCTCCCCCGACCGGCGTACCTTATGCATATGGGTCGGGCCCTCTTGGCGCTCCTTCTCCTGATCCCCCAGGATCCTCCCGACGTCGAACTCAGCGTCGTCTCGGACGCATGGCCCCGGGCCCCCCGCACCGCCGGACAGAAGTTCGGGATGAATACCCGGGACACCCTGCCGACGGACCCCCTCGGCGGAGACGACGACGCGGACGAGTCGGGAACGCGCGCCCGGTGGGGCATCGTGGGCGTCCGCATCGTGAACCGCCGCGCTACGACTCTCGAGGGAACCCTAGCCTCGCCTCAGATCCCGCTTCAGACCCGCGCTGTCCGGATTCGTCCGGGCGAAGTCGGTCGCTACTTCTTCGCCGCGCCCGCCGGAAACGGCGCGCTCCGGTTCGAGCTTCGCGGAACGAAGTCCGAAGTGTTGGCGCACGCAGACTCGACCTTGGATCCGAAGGCCCGAGGCGGACGGAAGTCCGAAACGATGCTCATCGTCGCGGAGCTGCAGGACGAGCAACGCAAGCGGTCGAAGTTCGATCGTCTCCCGCGAAAGGTCGAGGTGTGCGACGAGAAGGGAAGCCCCCTTCGCGCCGCTCGGTTGACCTTTCTCCATCCCAAGACCGGGATGATGGTCGAAGGAACGTGCGACGAACGGGGATTTTGGTCCGGCCCTCTTCTGGTCGGAGACTGGCAGGTGTTCGCCCGTGCCGTCGTGGCGGCGGGAACGCCGACCGAGGGGAGCACGGTGGCGATTTCGAATCCCCGGCTCTACTACCTCGCGGGCACCGTCGGCGCCCATCCGCTTCGGCTCGCACCCGATCAGAGCGCGTCGATCTTCCCCCCGGGCCACCGACTTTCGATCGTTCCCGAGGCGCTCGCGGACTTCCTGCGCTACGAAACGCCCCACGCCCGTCTTGCGCCCCTCTTTCTCCTGACGGTCGAGCCGAAGGTCCCCGATCAGCCCATCCTCCTTCACTCGACTTCGGGATTGCCCTACGAATTCTCGAGCTTCTCGCCTCGCTCCTTTATGCGGGCGAGCAAAGTCGCAGCCAAAGGCGAGATCCGCTGGGAAAAATCGGAGGCTTCCCTTTCCTTCGACCCGACGAGATTCCCGGGAGGCCCCGCCCGATTCGAGGTTCGCCTTTCGTTTCCGGACGCCGTTCGCGAAGTCTACTCCTTGACGGCGGCGCAACCGGCCACCGTCGCCGTTCCCAAGGGGCTCGTCCGAGTCGAGCTCACGGTTCAGCTCCGCGAAGGACGCCTCCGGTTCGCCCCTCACCTGGTCCACGCCAGGCCCGGCAAGCCGATCGAACTCGGTCCGACGGCCTTCCGGCTTTCGGCCCACTATCAGGAGACGCGCGGTCTGATGCTCTGGATCGCTCTCGAGGACGATCAGGGAAAGGTGGTGACCCGGCTGGAGGGGATTCGCGGAGCGCTCGTCGGCTCTCTCCAGGGGCGCGCCGTCCTCCGAGAAGACCTGACCGCGTTCACGTTTCACTACCCCAATCAATTCGACAAGGTGAATCGTTCCGACATCCGGTACGACGCCGCGATCGAGCTCCCGGGTCGGAAGGTCGAGTTTGCGGGCAAGGCGCGTGCGAGGAAAGTTTTCCTCGAGCCTCCGGGCAGCATCGAGGTGCCGGAGATCCTCGAGGAGCGCGCCCGAGCGATGCTCCCGACGATCCGAAAGACCCTCGCGGGCTCGCAACGGTTCCTCGGCGCGGCGAAGTTCGATCTCAAGATCCTGTTCGAGATTCGTCTGCCCCCCGAGGTCGGAGGAATGGGCGGTGGCGGGGTCATGCTCCTCGACTTGGGCGAGATCCTCGAATACGCTCACGAGACGGACCGTCTCCCGGGCGCCTATACGCACGAGCTCGGCCACAACCTCGGCTACGGTCACGATCCCTACATGACGATGGCGCCGTGCGGCGTCGACGAGGGGTTGTACGGGACGCCGGGGTATCTGCTGATGCACGGCACCGCTCCTTCGCGACTCCTCGGTTTTCTCGACCGAGAGACCGAACCCAAGGAGTGGTCTCCCTCCCCCGAACTCTTCGCCACCCTCCGCATGCTGTACGGCCCGGAGGTCCACGGTCGAATGTTCGGCTTGCGGAAGAAGTTCGCAGACCGTCTCGGCCGTGCGGGGATCTCGATCTCGGAGCAACAGGCGGCCTATTACTCCACGGCCACGGGCGAGAATCTCGCGTGGATGTTCCGGGCCTTCGGATGGCCGGTCTTCGACTATCGAGTCCGCTTCGCTCAAGCGATGATCCAGCAACAGGAACTCGCGTCGCAGGGAAAGCTCCCGGCGAAGATCGACGGTTCTTTCCTGACCACGTGGTGGGTTCGAGGACCGGGGTCCTCCTCTCCCTGGAAGCTCCACACGTGGCAAGGACGATTCCTCTCCCTGGCCACCGAGGAGACCTTCCTGCAGGACCTGAACCAACGATTCTTCCTCGCGATCCAGAGCGCCGAGGATCAGATTTGTCTCCTCTCGCTGGCCTCCGACGTTCAAGTGTCGTTCTACGTCAACGGCAAGCGCGTCGGCCGCGTGGCCGCGGCTCCCCAGTTCTCCCAACCCGCGCATGAGGGATGGACGATGGAGCGGTCCAACGCGACCGTGGTTCCCGTGACGCTCGCGACCGGGGAGAACATCCTCGAAATGGTGGCGGTCAAGCCCGCGGGCTCCAAGGGCATTTGGGTCGAACTCGCGAATGGATTCGGACGACCGCTCGTCGGTGTCTCGGCCGTACCTCAGCGCGCCCCGGACGAGGCGAACGGCTCCGAAAAGGTCCTTCATCCGGTGGCTCCGCCGATTCTGAATCCGTCGTTCGAATCGGGCCTCGCTTCCTGGATCGCGGCCGCGAAGGACGGGGACGGCGAACTCGAAATCGGCGCGGAGGAAAAAGGGGCGCGCGACGGAAAGAGGTGCCTCCGACTCGAGTCGAAGGGCGCGCTCTCGGGCGGGATCCTGCAACGTCTCGTGCTCGAGGAAAACGCGGTGTACGAATTCAGCGGATGGATCCGAACGGAAGGGTTCCGGGATCGCATCGACAAGGCCTTCGTCGGCCTCTTCACGGGAAGTCCGACCGAAGGGATGACGGTGCAGACGGACGTCATCGAGAAACAGGTCCCGGGCTGGCAGCGCGTGACGTTCCGGTACAAGACCGACCGGCGGACCATCTATGTCGGCTGCCTCCTCCGAGCCGCGGGAAACGCCAAGGTCTGGTTCGACGGCCTTCAGTTCGTGCGCGTGCGTTAGTATGATGGCGTCCCGTGATTATCGACCCCTCCAAACTCACGGCTCGCGAACGCTACAAGTGGATGATCGCCTCGATCGTCCCGCGCCCGATCGCGTTCGTGTCCACCGTCTCCCCCGACGGCGACGTCAACCTCGCTCCCTTCTCCTATTTCTGCGGCATCGCCTCGACGCCGCCCGTCCTCGCGATTTCCGTGGGGCCCCGTCGAAACGGAGAGCGCAAGGATACGCTCCGCAACGTCGAGTCGACCGGCGAGATGGTCGTCAGCCTCGTCACCGAAGAGCTCGCGCAGCCGATGGTGCTGACCTCGGGCGAGTGGCCCGAAGGGAGGAACGAGTTCGAGATCGCCGGACTCTCGCCTGCGCCGTCCGATCTTGTGCGTCCTCCCCGCGTCGCGGAGTCCCCCCTCGCCATCGAGTGCCGTGTCCTCCAGCGCGTGCCGGTGGGCGACGACCCCAGTTGGATCGTTCTCGGAGAGGTCCTTCGGATTCACGTCCGCGACGACGTGCTGACGAACGGGATGCCCGATCCCAAGAAACTGCGCCCCCTGGCCAGGCTGGGGGGGGATCTCTACGCCCATCTAGGCGAGATCCTCGAGATCCCGCGCCCTAGAGTTTGATCGGGAACGAGATCGGCTTCGACGGCTTCCCGAACGTCCACCGCAATTCGAAGATCGTGACGGACGCCGGTACCAGAAACGGAATCACCGCCCCGGTGGTGAGATCGGGAAGAACAGGGATCCCCACCGGTCCTTCCGCTCCGATTGGGTCCTTTCCCTCCACGAGCAGGTGCGCGCTCCGAACCGGATCGATCCACATCCCGACGAGGCCGGTGCGCGTCTTGGCACCGGCCTTGGCGGACGGATCGAAGGCCGTCGCGTCGGCCTGGATCGTCACGCGCCCCCGAGCGCGAAGGTCGACGAGGAGCCACGCCGATCCGGCCGGCGCTTTTCTTCCTTCCCACTCTTCGCACTGCCGCACGCCGTAGACTCCCAGTTCCACAAGATCGTTCGATTGCACGGGCTGAAGGGGGGAATCTTCCTTGAGGCCCGAGCCCACCAGAGGAACGCGCACGTGACCGTGGATCAGGTCGTAGAACCGCAACTCGACCGATTCGATCTTTTCCGGAGGAAGCTCGAAGAGCAGATTCATTCGCTGGATCGAACCGACCGTCTCCAGGTTCACCCGGTCGCCGTGTCCCGGGAGAGACAGGGAAGGGAAGGGCAGAGTGAAAGCCCTTCGACCGTTTACGACGATATAGATCCACTCGCGAAGCCCGGCGGACTGGATCCCCTCGGAGATCTTGCGCTCGAGGATGAAGGCATGGGACAAACCGTTTTCCCATTCCGAGTCCACGAGCAGCGTGGGACTCTTGAATCCGGCATACTTCGTGCGAAGCGAAACTCCGTGGATCCGGATCCGAACGGCCCGATTCCGACCCGCGACCGCGAGAGGATAGTTCCGGTCCGGTTCCAACCGATCCGGAAGTCGGTGCTCCGGTTCGACATCCAGCTTTCGCGGTAGATTCTTTTCCTTCCAAGGAATCCCGCGCTCGGCGCAGAACTTCCGTACGTTTTCGGGGAGTTCCGCCGGCACGCGCTCCCAGACGGCCGAGATCTCTCCGCCCCGGAAACAGATTCGCACGACTTCGGTCCGCGAGCGGGGCACCAGCACCACGTGCCTCCCTTCGGCCACCCGGATGGGATCGGGAGTGAAGGGAGTGTGACCCCCGACCAGCGCCAGCCGCAGACGCGGCGTCGCGCGCATCCACTCCGCGACGACCACCGGGTCTTGGTGCGTCAGGAGAACCGCGGTCGTGCCCTCGGGGAAGTCCTTGGGGAGGCGATCACGATTCTCGGCTCCGAAAAACGCGATCTTCCGTTCCACGAGGATCGGTGCCGCACCGGTCATGCCGATCCGGGACTTCGACAGCGCCTCCCGAAGGCCGGCGGTCTCCGGAGCGAGGTCTTTCGCGGCGAGATGGAGGACGCGATACCCCGCCGCTTCCAGGAATCTCGGCAGGTGGTCCCGGAGTTTCTCGTGGGCATTGGCGGCGCGCGCGACCGTGCCCCCCGTGCTCACGACGACGGCGCCCCTCGCGTCCGGCGCGGATAACGAGTCCGAGACGGCGACGATCTCGACATCCTGCGCCAGGAGGAATACCGCGGGAATCCACAGTAGGGTCGTCATTGCCCGAGCTTCTCCAACCAATAACAGGGGTCCGTCCTTGGATCGGCCATTTGCTCCATCGTCCAGATCATGAGAAAGAGGTTCATGGCCAGGTTGCTCACCCAGAGTCGCATGATCAGGTTGTAGAGGATGCAGCAGTAGAGGCCGTAGACCGATCCGCCGTTCTTGTACCCCGCGACACAAAAGAGCATGGAGAGCCCGCAGAAGAGGTTCTGCACGCCCGACGTCGCGACGTAATCCATGAAAGCCTTATCGGTGGTGTTCTGTCCCTCGCCTTCCCAGCTGCGCCCCACGCATCGACCGGTCGCGGCATCGACGCTCCACCAGTAGAATTCCTTCTCCCCCTCGTTCCATTCCGCGGGGACCACGGCCACGACGGTAGGCTCTTCACAGGCGGCAATCCACGTGCGCGTATAGGCGGGCATCGCGGCGCGGTCGAGTCCCTCTCGTCGAACCACCGAGGCGTCCCCGCGGCCTTCCATGCGGCGGTGGGCAAAGAAGGCCACCGTGGCCTCGCGCTTCCCGGTCCGCGCGCACGGAGGCGTCGCGAGCTCTTCCAAGCACGTGTCCCAAACGCCGGATTCCAAGTTTCGCGGGCCGTCGACCGGCAACGCTTCGGTTCGGCCGAGCAGGAGCGGCGCGGTCTGGACGATGTCGAGGGTCGAACACACCCACCCTTCGCGTCCCTCTTTCCGGAGACGCATGTTCCGTTTGCTGACGAATAAGGCGGGGCGGTCCCAAAGAGCCGCGGCTCCCCCGGACATCCATGCCTCCTGCCGCTCCAGGGCGAAGCTGAGCGCCGGCGAGAGCGGAAGTCGAAAGAGCTCTGCGGTTCGAGTCTCGAACGGCCGTCCCCGGAGGCGGTCGGCGAGAGACCGCGCGAGAAGGGCCAACGCCTGAGACGACAAGAAGTCGCCGTACGTCGACGGAAGCGCGTGGGTCTGCAGGAAGAGATTCCACGACGTCATCGGATCGTTCGCGCGGAGGGGTGCGTCGTCCACCAACACGCGCTCGTGACGGCGAGTTTCCGAAGGACCCACGAGCCGGAGTTCGATCCAGACGCGCTCCAGTTTCGTTTTCGGCTGTTCGCCGAATTGATCCTCGAGGTCCATCCCGAAGTCGCGAACCATTTCCTGCAACTTTCCCTGGACGGGACGATAGGTTCTCCCGGCGCGGTCCCACGCGAGGGAAGTCCACCTCCGGGCGCCCCGGGCGAGAATCGCCTGAAAGCGGCCGGCCGCCGCCAGATGGCGATGCACCTGTTCGGGAGGAAGCCGGAGGAGCTGATCGGGCGCGGGGGTTTTCGGATCCACGGGCGCGATCGCGAACTGAAGGGGTTCGATCGCCACGTCCGCGGCATCCAGGGAGACATTCAGGAGCTCTATCTCCTGGGAGCGTCCTCGAACGGTTCTCGCCATGGCAAGTCGCAGGGTCAAGCGATGCTCGAGCTTGGGATCCGCGGCGGAGATTTCCGACGCCCCTTGACCGTAGGCCGTGCCGGGCTTGGCGTCGGCGATCGTGGGATCCAGGTCCACCCAACGCCCCGTCGAGGGCTCCTGCATTCGGACCCAGAAATGACCCTTCGCGACTCGGGAGCGAAGCCGGGGGCCTCGATCTTCCGCTCCCAACGAGACGCCGGCTTCTTTCAGGCGCCCGCGAAGGAAAGCCGTCTCTCGCGCGACCATTTCGCGAAGCTCGACTCGATGGTCCTTGCGTTCCTCGTTCGCGGCCCGCGTCCAGCGCTTCCACTCGTCCGGAGGGATTTGGAAGCGAGCCAGGATTGCCTCCGCGTCGCGACTCGGTTCCGGTTCCTCCGTGCCCGGATCTCGAAGCCCAAACGACCGCACCAAGCTTGCCGCCTGGTCGTCGGAGAGCGTTCCGGCTACGAGCCGCGTCTGCCGGCCGCACGTGACGAGCATGTCCTGAAGCAACCGCGCCTTTTCGTAGGCGTTTCCACCGCGGGAGAGGAGCACTCCGGCGCTTCCGCGCATCCGGCCTTCGTAGGGCTCGAAGGCGATGTGGTCGCGGACAAACGCGAAAATCCGCTCGGGGTTTCCGTCGAGCTCCCATGCCTTGGCCCGGAGATCCCAAGGACACGGTCCCGCTTGCGATTGTGCGTACGACGCCACGCGCTCCAGAAGGGCTGCGCGGCGTTCGTCGTCCGCCCCCGATTCCTGCGCCGGCGTCGAGGAGAGCGTCGGAGCCAGGAAGAGCGCGACGACGGCCAGGGCGAGTGTTCGCATGGATCCTCCCGGAATAGCGATGAGGAATCCTATCCGAGAATGCGGGCCGCCTCAACGAAACACACTGAGAACACAGAAGGCACAGATCGCGAGCCGCGGTTCGGTGTCCTCCGTGTGCGCGTCTGTCTCCCTCTTGGTCAGGAACCACCGTTCGGGACGCATTTCTGTGAAATCTGTGAGATCGCGACTTGACGTAGCGGGAGGTCTCCGTAGACTGGAGGTGCGATGAGATTCGACACGGCCTTGAGAGAGTACGTCCGGACCAAGATTCTCGACATCGGATCCGCGGATCTCGTCGTGGGGATCCCCACGTACAATTCCGAATCCACCGTGGCGCACGTGCTCCGGACCGTGGCGGACGGCCTCCTGAAGCACTTTCCCGGCAAGAAGGGAGTGGTGTTGGTCTCGGACGGAGGGTCGCTCGACTACACGCGAGAGGTCGTCCAGAAGATCAAGCTGCCGGGGGGGGTCCAGAGAATCATTTTCATCTACCGCGGATTGCCGGGAAAGGGGACGGCTCTTCGGGCGGTGTTCGAGGCTGCGGTCGCGCTCCGCGTGGGCGCGTGCGCCGTCTTCGACAGCGACCTGCGCTCCATCACGCCCGAGTGGGTCGAACGCATGGTGAATCCGGTCCTGACGGGATTCGACTTCGTCAGCCCCTACTACGTCCGCCACAAGTACGACGGCACGATCACCAACAACATCGCCTACTCGCTCACGCGCTCGCTCTACGGCCGCCGCGTACGGCAACCCATCGGAGGGGACTTCGGGTTTTCTCCGAAGCTCGCGGAGTACTTCACGCGCGAGTACGTGTGGGAATCGGACGTCGCCCGCTTCGGCATCGACATCTGGATGACCACGAGCGCGCTCTGCGAGGGATTCCAGGTGTGCGAGTCGTGGCTGGGAGCCAAGATCCACGATCCCAAGGATCCGGCCGCTTCTCTCGGACCGATGTTCCGCCAGGTGGTCGGAACCCTCTTCGAACTCATGCGAAAGTACGAATCGATCTGGTCCCGGACGAACGGAAGCACCTCGGTGCCGCTTCTCGGCGTCCCTCTGACGGCGGAGGCACCGGTCGTCGAGGTAGACGTCGGACGACTCCTCCGCGCCTTCCGTCAGGGCCTCGTCCACTTCGGGGACGTCTGGAAAAACGTGCTCGAGCCGGAGAACTACGGGGAATGGAGGGCGTTGGGCGAGCCCGCTCCGGTCGCCGCGGAACTCTGGGTCCGGACCGTCTACGATTTCGCCTCCGCCCATCGCGACTGGGACGAGGATCGCGGGGCTCTCGTCGAGATGATGACCCCGCTCTATTTCAGGCGAATCGCCTCCTTCATCCACGAAACGCGCGACATGACCACCGAAGAGGCCGAAGCCGTGATCGAGCGGCAGGCGGTTCTTTTCGAAGAGAATAAGCCGTATCTCATGCGTCGCTGCGGCATCGCGGCGGGATAGGAGGCCGCATGGCCGACTTTTACCAGACGGGAGTCATCAGTACGCTGCATCGCTTCCCCGGGACCAAGCTCGAGAAGATGGAAGCGGATCTCAAGAGATTCCAGCGGCAGCAGCCGGTCACGCTCCTCCTGCCGAGCCTCTGGTCCGAGTTCGAAGGGACAGCGATGCCGAAAATCGTCGAGCAGCTCCGGCCGGTGAAGTACTTGCGTCAAATCGTGCTGGTGCTGGGCCGCGCGACGGAGGAGCAGTTCCGCAAGTCGCGAGCGTTTTTCTCCGATTTCCCGGTGCCGGTCCGAATCCTCTGGAACGACGGGCCCCGCATCCAGGAGCTCTACCGCCTCCTCGAACAGAACAACATCTCCGCGGGTCCGGACGGAAAATGGCGCTCGGTCTGGATGGGGATGGGTTTCATCCTCTCCGACGAAAAGAGCTACGCGGTCGCGCTCCACGACTGCGACATTCTCACGTATACGCGCGAGCTTCTGGCGCGTCTGTGTTATCCCGTCTCCAACACGAGCATGTCGTACGAGTTCGCCAAGGGCTTCTACGCGCGGGTGACCGACCGCTTCCACGGCCGGGTCACGCGGCTCCTCGTCACCCCGCTCGTCCGAACCCTCCAGAAGATGGCGGGGTATCTCCCCTTCCTCGTCTTCCTGGACAGCTTCCGGTACCCCCTC
>Ga0114945_10000116_pt1 | contig 46056 bp, 46 predicted proteins | sample OV2TP3_FD_87194 | JGI IMG/M metagenome (GOLD analysis project Ga0114945, IMG submission 87194) | Hot spring microbial communities from Beatty, Nevada to study Microbial Dark Matter (Phase II) - OV2 TP3 | ecosystem: Environmental > Aquatic > Thermal springs > Hot (42-90C) | place: USA: Beatty... | reverse complement strand
ACAGCGAACGTTCCGAGGAGCCTTCAGCGGGATGAGAATGGTTTCCAGAGTCTCGTGTGCTACCGTTACACTACGGGGCACTGCGTGCTGCGCGGGCGGAGGCGATCACACCCGGCGAGGAAAGAGGCGGGCCAGATGCCGGACGAGCCGCTGGCGATCCGGATCTTCCAGCCAGCGAAACCGCACCCCGACATCATACTGCGGCGCGCCCAGGCGCGATACTTCTCGGATCCAGAGCACCTCGGCCGTCGCTCGCATGGTTTGATCCTGAAACGGCAGCTCGAGCGACAGCGTCAGCTCCTGGCCGATCTGCAACTTGGCGGTCGTGGGAAATCGCATCCCTTGCTCGCTGACATCCTGCGTGAAGGATCGCTCGGTGGCGTGCGTCTGCGGATTTTGAAATTCCACGAGCACCGGTGTGTCCACTCGGATGTACCGTCGTCGCTCCTGCATGGTTATCTACCTGCGCCTCCGTTGGTGAGGGTGATGGCATGCGCCAACCGCTTGAGCACCGCCTCCTTGCCTAAAATCGAGAGGACTTCAAATAACGGGGGGCTCACGGAACGGCCGGTCACCGCCACGCGCACCGGGTGGATGAGATCTTTCGAGGCAAGCCCCTGCTCCGCTACGAACGCCCGCGTAGTCTGCTCGATCGTCGCGGTATCAAAGGCGGGAAGCTGCTGCAATCGCTGCGACAGCTCGGTGAGCCGACCCGCCACGCCCTCGGGACGAAGAAACTGCGCGACAGCCTCCTCCTGATACTCCGGCGGCTCGCGAAAGAAAAAGCTATGCTCCTCTTCGAGATCCTCCAACACCCGCAGTCGATCCTGGAGCAGTGCCGCGATGCGCTCAAGCCACGCCCGGTCGTACGCGGCCGGAATCATGCCCTTCTGCACGAGCCGCTGCGCCAACAGCCGGGCCAGCTGCGGCACCGGCAGGCGCTTGATGTATTGGCTGTTGAGCCAATCGAGCTTGCGCTGATCAAATTGAGCCGCCGTCTTTCGGACGTCCTTCACATCGAACAGCTCCACGATCTCCGTCGGGGACACGAGCTCCCGATTCCCGCCCGGCGCCCAGCCCAAGAGGGCGAGGTAGTTGATGAAGGCGTCGGGCAGATAGCCCACCTGGCGATACTCATCCACGGAGGTCGCCCCGAAGCGCTTGGAGAGCCGCGCGCGATCCGCGCCGACGATGAGCGGGATATGCGCAAACGCCGGCAACGGATACCCGAGGGCCTGATAGAGCACGACTTGCTTGGGGGTGTTCGCGATGTGATCATCGCCGCGGATCACGTGCGAGATCCGCATGAGCGCGTCATCCACGACGCACGCGAAGTTGTACGTCGGCGAGCCGTCCGATTTCATCAAGACGAGCGTCTCAAAGAGCGTCGTGTCCACGGTGATGGGACCGCGCAGCAGATCCTGAAACGTCACCTGCCCCGGCGTGACGGGAAACACGACCGCGCCTTCCCGGCGCACCGCCTGGCCGGCATCCAGCAGCCGCTGGACATCTGCTTGATACAGCGGCAACCGCTGGCTCTGGAAATAGGGCCCTTCATCGGCGGCGATCCCGAGAAATTCCAGGCTCGCGTAGATATCCTGCAAGAATTCGGGATTGGAGCGCTTTTGATCCGTATCCTCGATGCGCAGGATGAACGTGCCGCGATGGTGCCTGGCGAAAAGCCAGTTAAACAGCGCGGTGCGCGCCGATCCGACGTGCAGCTTGCCGGTCGGGCTGGGAGCAAAGCGCACTCGCACCGTAGACGGGGAAGCGGGGACTGTGGACGATGCCATGAACGATCGTTAGGGCGCGGCGGGCTGAGCGAGCGCGGGAGCCAGCGGAGCGGGCAACGGTTCGTGGGCAGCGGCAGTCGACGCGCGAACCGTGTGATACCAGCGGGTGATCCGCCGGGTGAGGTGGCGAGGGTCAAGCTGGCACTGCTCGAGCAACTCGTGGCGCTTGCCGTGTTCGACGAACGCATCCGGCAAGCCGATGCGCAGATGCGGCACCCCCTGGATGCCCATGGCATCGAGCGCTTCGGACACGGCGCTGCCGAATCCTCCGGCGATTTGCCCTTCTTCAAGGGTCACGATGGGAGTGAGCGGTGTCGCGAGGTGTCGGAGCAGCGCCTCATCCAGCGGCTTGACAAAACGCGCATTGACGACCATGGCCTCGATCCCTTCGCGCGCGAGCTGCTCGGCGACATGGAGCGCCGGGTACACCATGCTGCCCAAGGCCACCAACGCGAGATCCTGCCCCGCGCGCAGCGTCTCCGCTTTGCCCAGCGAGAGCTTCGAGGGTTTGCCCAAGAGCTCGCCGCAGACGATGCCGCCTCGGGCGTAGCGAATCGCCACGGGACGATCTTGCTGCAGCGCCCAGCGCAGCATGGCGCGCAGCTCCGGCGGATCCTTCGGAGACAGGAGGGCCAGATGGGGAAGTACCCGCAAGTAGCCGATGTCAAAGACGCCGTGGTGCGTCGGCCCGTCCTCGCCCACGAGTCCGGCGCGGTCGATGGCCAAGATCACCGGCAGCTCCTGCAAGCACATCTCATGCATGATCTGATCATAGGCGCGCTGCAGAAACGTCGAGTAGATCGCCACGACGGGCCGCGCGCCGCCCTTCGCCAATCCCGCGGCGAGCCCCAGCGCGTGCTGCTCCGCCATCCCCACATCGACGTACCGCTGAGGATACCGCGCGGCAAACTCGCTGACACCGGTCCCCTCCGGCATGGCGGCGGTGATCGCGACGAGTCGCCGGTTCGATTCGCCAAGTTGCAGCATCTCGTCGCTGAACGCCTCGGTAAAGGTCTCCTGCTTTCCGCGCGTTCCCTTCTCCGCCGTCCCCACCCCTTTGAGCTGGCCCGTCGCGATATGGAACGGCTCGATCTTATGAAACTGCTCAGGACGCTGCTCCGCAAATCGATACCCCTTGCCTTTCACCGTCGAGACATGGAGCAAGATCGGGCCTTTGAGCCGTTTGACATTGCGCAGCGTGCGCAACAGCTCCGGCAGATGATGGCCGTCGATCGGTCCCACATACCGGAACCCGAGCTCCTCGAACACGAGCCCTGGAATCAACAGCCCCTTCAAGGAGCCCTCAATCTTGTGGCCGACGTGGAGCATCGCGCGGCCGTGCGGCAGCCGCTTCACGAGATGCTCGACTTCCCGGCGCAAATGGTTGTACGTCGGATTCGTGATGAGGCGATTGAGGTAGCGGCTCAGCGCCCCGACCGGCTTGGCGATGGACATGCGGTTATCGTTGAGGATCACGAGCAGGTTGGGTTTGCAATGCCCGATATGGTTGAGGGCTTCCAGCGCCATGCCTTCCCCGAGGCTGGCATCGCCGATGATGGCCACCACGTGCCGCGCTGATTTCCCCTGATCCCGCGCCATCGCGAGCCCCAGCGCCGTGGAGAGGACGGTGCCCCCGTGGCCCGTCGTGAAGAGGTCATACGGGCTTTCCTCTTTATTATTGAACCCGGAGAGCCCGCCGCGCTGTTTGAGCGTCCGGAACGCCTCGCGCCGCCCCGTGATCAATTTATGGGTGAAGGCTTGATAGCCCATGTCCCAGAGCAGCTGATCATCCGGCGCGTCGAAGACGGCATGGAGGGCCAGGCACATCTCGACGGCCCCCAAGCTGGAAGCGAGATGTCCGCCGAGGAGTGAAATCGTCTGCACCAGCTCGGTTCGAATCTCCTGTGCGAGCGCCTCGAGCTGGGCGACGCTGAGCGTTTTGATATCCGCGGGACGAGCAATCGCATCGAGCAGCCGCATCGCCATCGTCGCCTCTGTCGTTAGACCGTCGTCGAGAGCCAGGAGGCGAGCTCGCCCAGCAGGGCGGCGCGCTTGCCGAAGGGCTCCAGCATGCCGAGCGCCTGGGCGATCAATCGTTGGACTTCCGAGCGCGCTTGATCGCGGCCTAACACCTGCGCCATCCCTTCCCCGTCGTGCACGTCATCGATGAGTTGAAACGCAACCCCCACGCATTGGCCGTAGCGTTCCAATCGCTTCACCTGCGCTGCGGCACCCCCGCCGGCCAACGCCCCGGCGGCGATGCTCGCGGTGATCAGGGCCGCCGTTTTCCATTCCGCGATTTCTCGAAGGATGCGCTCGGTCGCGCTTGAGGGCTGGCTGATGGCTTGCAGATCCAGGACTTGGCCGCCGATCAGCCCGGTCGTCCCGCACGCGCGGCTGAGCGTCTGAATAATCGCCAGCGCATTCGCCGTTCCGTTACGGCCCAGCACGTCAAACGCCAGGGTCAACAACGCATCTCCGATGAGGATCGCGTTGCCTTCGCCGTATTTTCGATGGCAGCTCGGCTGCCCGCGCCGCTCATCGGCGTTGTCCATCGCCGGCAAATCATCATGCACCAGGGAATAGGTATGAATCATCTCGACGGCGCAGGCGACCGACAGGGCCGTGCGGGCCGGAGCGCCGACCGCTTCGCAGGCCCCGAGCGACAAGAGCGGACGAAATCGCTTGCCCTCGGAAAGGACGCAGTAGCGCATGCCCTCGTGCACGACCTGCGGCTTCGCCGACGTCGGCGGCAGCAGGCGCTCCAGGCCTCGATTGATGTCTTGGCGCAGCCGCTCGAGGCGGTGCGGCGAGACCTGCGGCTTAGCCCGCGGCGTCGTGGCCGTGCTCACCATCGCTCAGATCATCCTCGAATGGGAGGAGGGTCGGCTCCCCCACGTGATGCTTCACCAGGATCTCGACTTTCTTTTTCGCTTGGTCGAGCTTCTTCACGAGGACGCGGGCGAGCTTGGTGCCTTCCTCGAATTTCTTCAGCCGCGTCTCGAGATCCAAGTCGGAGCGATCAAGCTCGGCGACCAGATGCTCGAGGCGCTTGAGGGCGTCCTCGTATCGAAGCTCATGCGATTGGGCCATGGGTCACTCGGAAGTGGCGGGCGCGCGGGAGTCGACCGCGACATCGCGCACGATGCTGGTGATGCGTCCGCGCGCCACGAGCGTTTCCAAGGCGTCCCCCGCATGCAGCCGCTTGGCGTCGGTGACGACGTGGCGATCCGGCAGGGCGAGCGTAATGCTGTAGCCGCGCGCCAGGACCGCGAGCGGGCTGAGCGCTTGGAGACGGCCCGCGAGGCCTTGCAGGTGCCGCTGGGCGTTCTCGAGCGTGTGGCGCATGGTCGTGGTCAATTGCCCCTGCAACTCAGCCGTCCGCTGCAGATAACGATCCAATTGAATCATGGGATGCAAGAGGCGCAATTGGTCGTTGAGGGCGTCGAGCCGCTGCGCCTGCTCATCGAGCGCGTGATGCATCATCTCGACGAGCCGTTGGATCAGCGCGCGGGATTGATCCGTGAAAGCCTGCTGATCGTGGACCAGCAGCTTCGCCGCATCGGTCGGCGTGGAAGCCCGCCGATCGGCCACGTAATCGGCGATCGTCCAATCGTCCTGATGCCCGACGGCCGAGATCACCGGAATGCGCGAGCCGGCTATCGCCCGGGCGACGCGCTCCTCATTAAACGCCCACAGATCCTCGACGCTGCCGCCGCCGCGTCCCACGATCAGCACGTCGGCGACCTGGAGCCGGTTCGCCGCCTGGATCGCCTCGGCGATCTCTGCCGACGCCCCCTCGCCCTGCACCTTGACCGGCAGCACGATCACGTCAAACCATCCTCGCAATTTGCTGACCATGTCATGGATCGCGGATCCTGAGCGCGAGGTGATGACGCCGATGCGGTTCGGCATTGAGGGAATCGGGCGCTTGCGAGCGTCCTCGAACAGCCCCTCCGCCGCCAGCCGCTTCTTCAGTTGCTCAAAGGCCAATTGCAGCGCCCCGATGCCGCGCGGCTCCACGCGCAGCACCTTCAGCTGGTATTGGCCCTGGCGCTCATAGGTCGTCACCTGCCCGAGGCACAGCACCTTCAATCCGTCGGTGAGCTTGAACTTCAGATGCTGATTCGCCCCGCGATAGAACGCGCAGGGCAAGAGGAGCCGCTGTCCGAACCGGTCCGTCGTGTGGCCATCCACCAAAGAAAAATAGATATGGCCTGAGGAGGGATAGCTGCAATTGGACAGTTCCCCCTCCACCCAAATCGGCGAGGGGAACTGCTGCTCGATGACGCCGCGAATCCGCAACACCACCTCCGCGACCGTGAGCGCGCGGGGGGTCGTGCCGGCCAGGAGGGCGTCAGGTGCCTGTGTCGCGAATAGACTCATGCAGCGTTTTCGTGATGCGTTCAACCGACGTGGCCCGTCCGGTCTTGGCGTCGACGTCCACCAGCAATCCCCGCAACTGGATGTTGGCCTCCGCGACCTCCGCGCGCGTCGGCAGCTGCGAGAGAAACCGCTCCAGGATCTGCTCCACGCGACGGCCGATCACCGAGTCATACGGGCCGGTCATGCCCACGTCGGTGATGAACGCCGTCCCCTGCGGGAGAATCCGCTCATCCGCGGTCGGGACATGCGTATGGGTTCCGAAGACGCACGAGACTTTCCCATCAAGGAACCACCCCATGGCGACCTTCTCGCTGGTGGCTTCGGCGTGCATATCGACGATGACGATCGGCGTGACGAGTTTGAGCCGGGCCACTTCCCGCTCGGCGGCGCGAAAGGGGCAATCGATCGGCTGCATGAAGACGCGCCCCATGATGTTCAACACTCCGACTTTCTCGCCCGCCAGGCTCTCCACGACGGTCGAGCCGGTCCCGGGCGCTGTGTCCGGATAGTTGGCGGGCCGCAGCACCCGATGATCCAGCCGCAGCAGCTCATAGGCCTCCCGCCGCTTCCACACATGATTGCCGGAGGTCAACACATCCACGCCGGCGCGAAACAGATCATCGGCGATGCCGGGGGTAATGCCAGCACCCCCCGCAGCATTTTCACAGTTCGCGATGACAACGTCAATCGCTCGCTCGTCGCGCAGGGAGACGACCATCCGCTCAACGATCACCCGCCCGGGCCGCCCGATGATGTCCCCGATCAGCAAGACTCTCATCCTCACTAGGATATATTCCAAGACTTCAGAAGCGGGTGGCACGGCGCGGGGCCCCTGGCCGCCGGAGCCGACGACGACGAGAATGCGGCGCGGCGAGGACGGCCGGGGTGCGCCGTGACAGGACCCGCTTGTGAGCTGGTGGGATAATTTCTAACGGGCATACTCAATCGAGCGAGTCTCGCGGATGACGGTGATCTTGATCTGCCCCGGAAACTCGATCGAATTCTCCACCTTGCGCTTGATCTCTCGAGAGAGGGCGATGGCTTCCAAGTCCGTCACCCGTTCCGGCTGCACGATGACCCGCACTTCCCGCCCCGCCTGGATGGCGTAGGCTTTTTCGACGCCGGTAAACGAATCGCAGATCCCTTCCAGCGCCTGCAACCGCTTCACGTAGTTCTCGAGCGTATCGCCCCGCGCCCCGGGCCTGGAGCCGCTGATCGAATCCGCCACAATCGTCAACACGGCGTAGATCGTCGCGGGGGCCACGTCCTCATGGTGCGCCTCAATGGCATGGACGACTTCCGGAGTCTCGCCGTACTTTTTCGCCAGCTCCGCGCCGATGATGGCGTGCGGGCCTTCGATTTCGTGGCTGACCGCCTTGCCGATATCGTGCAGCAGCCCGCAGCGTCGAGCCAGGCGCTGATCCAACCCCAGCTCCGCCGCGATCATGCCGCACAGATACCCGGTCTCTTTGAGATGCAGCAGGACATTCTGCCCGTAACTGGTCCGATAGCGCAGCCGGCCCATGAGCTTGACCAGCTCGTGGTGCACCCCCAGGGCGCCGAGCTCATTGATCGTCTTCTCCCCTTCCTGAATGAGGTGCTGCGCGAAATCCTTTTTGACCTTCTCGATGACTTCTTCAATCCGCGCGGGATGGATGCGGCCATCGGCCATCAGCCGCTCCAAGACCTGCCGCGCGATTTCTCGACGGACCATGTCAAACGACGAGAGGGTCACGACATCCGGGGTATCGTCCACGATGAGATCCACCCCCGTGGCCAACTCAAACGCCTTGATGTTCCGCCCCTCCCGGCCGATGATGCGCCCCTTCATCTCTTCATTGGGCAATTGCACCACGGCGGTCGTGGACTCCACCGTGAATTCGGCGGCGCATCGCTGCATCGTCGTGGCCAGGATGCGTTGGGCGGCGATCTGCGCGTCGCGTTTGGTCTCTTCTTCGACGTGCTTGATCACGAGCCCGGCCTCGGCGCGGCAATCCTGCTCCAGCCGCGAGAGGAGCAACTGCTTCGCCTCCTCCGCGCTGAGCCCGGAGACGGTCTTGAGCTTCTCGCGTTCTTCCGCGATGAGCTGCGCGAGCTGCTCGTCTTTCGCTTTCAGCGTCTGGTCGCGCTGGGCCACTTGCCGATCCCGCTCTGACAACTCTTTTTCTTTCCGGTCGAGCAAGTCCAACTTGCGATCGATGAGTTCCTCTCGCTGATGCAACCGCTTCTCGAGCTGCGAGAGCTCGTTGCGGCGTTCCTTGGTCTTGTCCTCAAACTCTTGCCGCAGGACGTGGAGCTGCTCCTTGCCTTCCAGTTGGGCCTGCTTCGCGATGGCTTGCGCTTGACGAGCCGCCTCCTCCAGCAGCAGCTTGGATTTCTGCTCCGCGCCGGTCAGCTGCTTGCGACTGATGAACGTCCGGACCCCATAGCCACCGACAAACGCGACGATGGCAATGACACAGAGACTCAACGTCACCCATGCCATGAGTTGGTCACCTCACTCGTTGCTTAGGCGGTGAGGACCGTCTGAAGCGCGTGATCGTGAACCGCAACCGGGAGGCGATTGAGGAGCTGACATCGAAACGCGAGACCAACCGTTGGAGTCGTCCGAGGTGCTTGCGCGAGGAACCGGTCAAAGTAGCCGTGCCCGTGCCCCAAGCGATGTCCTCGTCGATCAAAGGCCAATCCCGGCACCAAGATGAGATCGAGCTCCTCGACGCGCACCGGCCGCCGCGCCGTCGCCCTAGGCTCCCACACGCCAAACGCCCCGGGCATGAGCTCTCGCGCAGGATTACGCACTTCGGACAGGGTCAGCCGTCTCGTCCACCGATGGGCCACGGGCACCACCACGCGCTTGCCTCGCTCCAACATTGCCTCAATCATCCGCCACGTTTGCACTTCATACGGCAAGGCGACGTAACAACACACCGTCTTCGCCCGCCGAAACGCGTCCAGGCGAAACACCTTCCGCCGAATCGCCTCACTCTGACGACGTCGATCGCTCTCCTTCTGTTGTTGCAACCGACGCATGAACATCGTCCGTAACTGCCGCTTCGTCATGCCGCACACACACCATGATCAGAGATGAAACACGTAGCGATGGTCGATCGGCTCCCCGGCGGTCGCCCGCACTTCATCGCACAGATCTTGGAGGGTGACCCCGCTGAGCGACTGGACCAACCGCTCATAGACGCACCGCCACACCGCTTGAGCGATGCCCTGCGCATGATGCCGGACGTCGCGTGAAGGCCGGCGCAGGCTTCGGCCCCTGCGGCTCTTGCCATTCGTGAATCGGGCTGCGGAGTGCCCGTTAGGCACCAGCCCTGTGCCATCGCCATGCTCGGCGCCCAGGCGGCCATCCAAGACGCCGACGACATCCGCCATCGTGATGCGCCGCGCCTCTTTCGCCAACCCATACCCGCCGCGCGGGCCGCGCACGCTGCTCACAAGGCCATGGCGCTTCAAGCGATGAAGGAGTTGTTCGAGATAAGCGACGGGAAGGTCCTGGCGTTTGGCGATGAAGGTCGCGGAGATCGGCCCATGCCCGGCAGCCAGTGCCAGCTCAACCAGCGCTCGGATGCCATAGGTCGATCGTGTGGAGAGTCGCATCATGATCCCGTGTAGTATAGGATATCCTACCAAATCTGTCAAAATCCGCTGCTGCCCAGGACCATTGCATGATGCCGTAGGGCGTGGGCGAGCATCCTGGAGCGGACGTTCAGATGTTGGGGCGGCCACGGCGTCCCCACCGGTGGTTAGGTCGTCAATGAGGCGCCGCCGTCGATGACGATCGTCTGGCCCGTGATGTGATCCGATGCGCTCGAGGCGAGAAACACCGCGAGCCCTCCGAGATCATCCGGTTCGCCAAAGCGCCGCAGAGGAAGCTCCGCGCGTCGTCGACGGCTCCAGCGGCGATCCGCCAGCAGATCGCGCGTCATGTCCGTGCGGAACAAGCCCGGCGCAATCCCCGTGACGCGGATGCCATACGGACCCCATTCCACCGCCAAAATCCTCGTCAGATGCATGAGACCCGCTTTCACCGTCCCATAGGCCGCGCCCTCGGGCAGCGCCATGAGCCCGGACGTGGAGGCGAGGTTGATGATCTTGCCGTACCGCTGCCGCATCATGGAGGGCGCCACCGCCTGGCTGACGAAGAAGACGCTGGTTAAGTCGGTCGCCACCACCCGATCCCATGCACGGCGCGACAATCGTATCGCGGCATCCCCATCCCAAATCCCCGCGTTGTTGACGAGGACATCCACCCGCCCCACACGCCGCAGCGCCTGCCGAAGCGCTCGCCGCACCACCGCAGGCTGGGTGACGTCGACACGCTGGATCAGGTGGCGGATCGGTCGCGGCAGCTGAGCGGCTTGACGCTGGAGGGCGGGCAGATCGCGGGCCCACAAAATGAGATCAGCCCCTGCCTGGCTGAATGCGCGGGCGATGGCGGCTCCCAGACCTCGGCTGGCCCCGGTAATGAGGGCGACGCGACCCGTCAAATCGAATCGCGCGCCGCGTCGCGGCGAGACGCTATCGACGAGCGGAGAGCGCGGTGCGCGGGCGCCCACGGCGGGATGACGCTCCGGTTGGACGCTCGGGCATGGGGGCGCGCAGGGCCTCAATGACGGCGTGAAGAAACGCGGGGAGATCATCCGGCGTGCGTGACGTGATGAGCCGGCCGTCGCGGACGACGGCTTGATCGATAAACGTCGCTCCCGCGTTCACCAGATCATCGCGAATCGCGAAGAATCCCGTCACGGTCTTGCCGCGCAGGATGTTCGCCGAGCACAACACCCATCCCCCGTGACAAATCGCCCCAAGCACCTTCCCGTGCGCGTGCGCCTCTTGGACCAAGCGAATCACCGATGGAAAACGCCTGAGCAGATCCGGGGCATACCCGCCCGGGATGATCACGCCGTCCACATCCTTCGCGGAGATCTTCTCCGCCGCCAGGTCGGAGCGGATGGGATAGCCGTGCTTGCTCTTGTACTCCGGCGAGCCTGTGCCGACGACGATGACCTGCGCCCCGGCCTCGATCAGCCGGTAATACGGGTACCACACCTCTTGATCTTGATAGAAATCCTCGACGAGAATCGCCACGCGCTTGCCTTGCAGTTCCATTCGTCCCTCCGTGGCGCATAGCTTAACGGAGCCGGTGCGAGGCGTCAAGCGTCGAGACGTTGATGTCGAGGCGTTTACGGATTGCGCAGTTGGATTTGCGCCCGCAGCGGCACGGGCAGAGCACCGCTGCCTCCGGTGCTCATGCTCCCGCCGGGCAACTGCGAGGAGGTCATCAAGATTTGCAGCAAGCAGGTCACCGTTTTATTCGCGAGAGCATACTGGAATGAGGTCGCCGCCAGATTCGTATTGACGTTATTCGCGAGCACGCGGCATCCGACGCATGGGTTCGGCATGGGATCCCCTTGGGCGGGAGTCGCATAGCGGACGAGCCGCGTCCCAGGCGCATCCACTTCATAATGCACCCACCATCCCACCGTGGCCCCGTCTCCCCAACAGATTCCGCCGCACGCGACGTTGTCGTATCCTTGGTCAATCTGGAAGTCCAACCGCTGCACGCCGGGAGCGGGGATGGCAACATTGTTGTTGACGTTGCCGGCGTTGCGCAGTTCTTTCGTCATGATGTCAAACGCTTGGCGCGCCTGCTGCTGGACGTGGATGTACGCATCCGCCGACAAGTACGAGTTGCGGCCGGTGAGAAAGCCCGTCAGCAGCATCGCCGCGATAATCCCAAAGAGGGCCGCGACGACCAAGATTTCCATCATCGTGGTTCCGCTGCAGGAAGCGCAAGCGCGACGGAAGGCTCTTAGAGATTCAGGCGGCTTCTTCATCATCATCGCAGGGTTCTTAGAGTCGACACGTCATTTCGGTTGCGACCATCGCCTGAGATTGCACGACCCCGTCATTGGGAAAACCGTTGGCGCCTTGTTGCGGAACAAGGGCCGTGCCATTCCACACGCACTCGCCAAAGACCCGGTTGCGGTGGCGCCAGCAGATGGCAACGGTCATCTGCAGCGGATCAGGACCGCCGGCCGAGCTCAGGGCCACAAATTCCAGGCTTTGCGCGGGCAATCCCGCCGCTTCCAAGCTTTTCCCTCCCCCGGGCCCGGCCAGCCACTCATTCCATGTGGCGACGCCCTGAGGCGTCACGGTGGGCGCCGCGCAGGCGGCTCCGCTGTTGAGCCGACGCAGCTCCTCCATGACTCGACTCGCGTCACTGATCGCCCAGGAGAGATTGCGCGCGTGCTCATTGAGTCCCGCCTGCCCCACGGACAAGCCCAACAGCGACACGATCGCCACCACCAGCACCACCGCGCCGATGAGAAATTCCACCAGCGTCATCCCTCGCGAGCGTCCTTGTCGCACCGTCGATCGTTGCATCGCATGCACCCCTTCGCTCATGCCGTTAGAGTTCTCGCCACGAGGCGACCGCCCGCTTGTACTGATTGATCACCCGCGTCTCCATCGCCAGCGCCTCATCGTAGTGCAATCGCGCGTTGCCCTCCTGGACGTTGACGACCTCAGCGATGACCGAACCGTAGATCTTCGCGTTCCCTTGAATGTTCACCTCCGCATCCGGCCCGTAGATGGAGCCGTAGAACGTGTTGTTGCCCTGGATGACCTGCTCGAGCGTGGCCCCCGCGGTTGAGGTCATCTTGAAGAGCACCTGCGTGGGATCGTCGGGCACGCCGACGACCGAGTTGCCTTGGGCCGTGAGCTGGCCGGTCAGGTAGACGGTCACTTCCCCCGTCGCGGTCAAATTCGCGTTGCCCTGAATGGTCAGGTTCCGGTAGCAGTACGTGCCGTTGCCGAGCGGCCCCCCGGTCGGGTCGAGCGTCACCGTCGTGTTGCCCTGGACGGTGAAGTCGGCGCACCACGGCGCCAGCCCTCCAGGCACCGTGACGGCCGGCATCGGCACGGGAGCGCTTTGGCTCGCAACCCACGGATCGCTGGTCACAAACGACGAGCAATCCGGGGGATCGCCGCAGCCGTTCACGATCGACGCCGGCGGATCGACCCCGGGCCCCACCACCATCTGCCCCTCGATGAAGATGCTGCCGCCGACGGTGATCCCGCCATCCGCGATCGAGTTCGTTCCGATATCCCCGTTCGATCCTTGGTTGTAGCCGGGATCGTTGGGGTCGTCCTCGTACGCGCCCAACCGGGAATCGAAACTATCCGTCTGCGCCGAGCCGCTGACGTTCACCTGGACGTCGGCAAAGAGGGCCTGCTGAAAAATGGATTGGCGGGTGAGCATGTACACCACTTCGAGACGGCGGACCGTCCCGCTGCTCGTGCCGGTTGACGTGACCGTCCAGCGAAGCGGATCCAAAGGATCCGCAGTCTGGACGATGGTGTACGAGCCGACCGCGGCGGATGAGCCGGTGGGCAACGTTAAGGAGAGGAGATCGTCCGCGGCCTCATCGGGAGTCCGCAGATTCATCGAGGCGCGATCCAAGCCGGCCTCGGCCAGGTAAAACGCCTGCTGTTGGTCCGCGTTGCGACGCCCCACGCCGGCTTCGTGAAGCGCGCGCACCATCGAGGCCGCTCCCACGATGGCGACGAACACCGTCACTCCCAAGGACATGAGGAGCATGAAGCCCCGTTGACTCGTTCTCGCGCGCATCAATGTCAGATCTCCCGCCATGAGAGGAGGGTCCTCCGATACTCCCCCACGACCCTCGTGTCGTTCATGACCGCCACGTCGTAGTGGAGCTGCGCAGATCCTTCGATGGTCACCCTTTCCGCCGCAATGGCCCCGAAGATCTGCGCTTCGCCGCTGATGCTGACATTCGCATCCGGACCGTAGAGCATCCCGTAGAATTTCGCTTCCCCGGCGAGCGAGCCGATCTGCGCGGTCTGGTTCAAGACGAACAGCATTTTCGTAGGATCGTCGACGTTCCCCACCGTGGCACCGCCTTGTATTGACAGTGTTCCGGCGATGTAAACCGTCACCAAGCCGCTCGTGGTCCAGGCCTCTCCACCTTGCACGGTTTGATTGCCGACGAGGCAATAGGTCCCGGCCGTAAAGGTCCTCACGTTTGCCACTTTGGGAGGCAGCGTGCTGTTGTTGCACGCAACGGGAGTGGGCATGGGCGGAAAGGGAATCGCCGGCGCGGACACGACCGGCGGGTCGGCCGTCACAAAGGGATCGAGTGCCGCCTCACTGCAGGTCCCGCTGAGATTACAGGAGACTGCCGCGTAGGGATCGGAGAGGTTCGGCCCAACCGCAATCTGTCCATTGATGAAGTAATCGCCGCCGCTCAAATCAATGCTTCCCGCCGCCGTGTTGTTCGTTCCAATGTTGCCCAGTTGCCCGACGTTCAATCCCCCGTACGCCCCGAGTTGCGAATCATAGCTATCCGTCTGCACGTCGCCGCTGACGGTGACGTTCAGCTCTCCATGCAACCCGTCTTTCCACATGGGCTGCGGGGTCAGTTGGAAGATCGCTTCCATGTCCCGCCGCTCCTGGGCGCTGATGCCGTGGACTCCCACTCTCCAAATGAGCGGACTGACCTCCTGCTGCAGATCGATGGCAAAGGTGCCCGTCGGCAATGCCTTCGCCAGAAGGTCATCGGTCGCATTGAGAGGGGTCCGCAAATTCCAAGAGGCGCGATCAATGCCGGCTTCCGCGAGGTAGAAGGCGCCTTGCCTGGCTGTGCTGCGCCGCCCCAGATTCGTCTCATGAACGCTGCGCGCCATCGACGTGGCTCCGACAACGCTGAAAAAGATCACGACGCCGATGGACATGAGCAGAAACACACCACGCTGGTTCCTCATCACACCATCGCCCCCTTCCACAAACGAAAGACACGAGCCCTTCAGAGGAGCTCGTGTCTACCTTCACCCGGCAGCCCGGCTATCCTTGAGACGCTCTGCGCCTCTGATCGGACCCGTGGCTTTGCGTCCTCTCCTCTCGAAGAGTTTGCCTCTCCCCCCGCCGACGGCGGAGGGTCTTTTCGGTTATCTCAACTATGCCTGAGGCTCAAAAAAAATACCAGGGGGCAAAACAATTTCTATGCGGACGACGGGGTGAGGACAAATTTGCCGAAGACGCGCCGTTGGAGCATGCGCTCTTGAGCCAGGCGCGCGTCGCGCAGCGGAAACACCGTATCGATCACCGGCCGCAGCGTTCGCTCGCCGATGAGCCGCGTCACCGTCAACAGCTCGGCGCGGGTGCCCATCATGGACCCCAGGATGGAGAGGTGGCGGGAAAACACGTAGCGCAAATCCAGGGAGACTGCGGGGCCGCTGGTGGCGCCGCAGGTGACCAGGCGCCCTCCGGTGGCGAGCGCCTTGAGGCTGCCCTCCCACGTCTGGGGGCCGATGTGCTCGAAGACGACGTCCACTCCCCGCCCTCTGGTCAGATCGCGCACGCGCTCCATCACGGGTTCCCGCTGATAATTGATCACGGCATCGGCGCCCAGCGCCATGGCGTGAGGAATCTTCGCATCCGCGCCCACCGTGGCATAGACGACGGCGTTCAGGTGCTTGGCGATTTGGATGGCGGCATGGCCCACGCCGCTGCCCGCGGCATGAATCAACGCCGTTTCCCCTGCGCTCAGTTTCGCGCGGCCGACGAGCATATGCCAGGCGGTGACAAACACGAGTGGAAACGCCGCTCCCTCCTCAAATGAGACGCCCGGCGGCAGGGGGAGCACTTCCTCGGCGCGGGCGACGGTGTATTCCGCATAGCCGCCGTCGGTCGCCGCTCCTCGAATGCCGTAGGAGACGCACCGGTTATCCGCTCCCGCTTGGCAATATTCACAGGAGCCGCAACTGAGCCCCGGAGAGAGAATGACGCGATCGCCCGCCTGCACGCCGCGCACCTGTGCGCCTACCTGCTCAATGACGCCGCTGACATCGCACCCGCAGATGTGCGGCAACCGAATCTGATACGCCGGGATGCCCTGCCGGATCCAACAATCCAGGTGATTGACCGAGCAGGCCTTCACGCGGACGAGCACCTCGCCCGCGTTCACCGCCGGCGCGGGGACGTCGACATGCTCGAGCACGTCCGGTCCTCCATGGCGTCGGAAGATCACGGCTTTCATCGGGGACGAGCAAACTAACTGAGCGCGTTGATCGTGGCTTCGAGATCGTTCGTGCGCAGGATGAGCGAGCCGCCTTGGCGCTGGGAGGCCGAGACGGTGCAGTAGGCGTATTCGATATTGATGCCGGCTTCGGTCAATCGCTGGGCGACGGTGGCGAGGGCTCCCGCTTCATTGGGCAAGTCCACGACCAGGACATCGCGTTTTTGAACGGCGATCTGGAGTCGGGAGAGGACGCGCTCCGCTTCCTTCGGCTGATCCACGACGATGCGAACGATCGCGTGGTCCACCGTGTCGAGCATGGAGAGTCCGACGATGTTGATGTGCGCGGCGGCCAGGGCCTGACACGCCCGGGCCAGCGTGCCGGGGCGGTTATCGAGAAACATCGCAAACTGGGCGGCGATCTTCACCATGCCGTTTCCTTGGTCACCGTCTCATCTGGTCGCGTTTGAATTGAGCCCACGCTTTCAGCGTCGCGCGCTCAGACGGATAATGGCCGCTGAAACACGGCACGCCATCGACCGTCACGATCAGATGCCACGGGGGGCTCGCGGTCGTCACGCGGGTGAGGCGGGGCACGAATTCGCGACCGCGCACGGTGGCCACCTCCAGCACGCGCGCTTTGGGCAGCGCCTCTTTCGCGGCCGCCGCGTCGACGCCGTGACGCCCGAGCAGTTGCCGCACCGTCGCCGGCGGATCGACGAATTCAATGCCGACATCGAAGAGAAACGGAGGCATGGGGCGCAAGTCCAGCCGCTGAATCACCCACGCGACGCGGCCGACGCACGTCAGGGGCGATGCGGCCGAAACCTTCTCTGGAGTAAATTGCAAACGGACAAGCGAACGGACCTGCAACTCTTCTTCCACGCGAAGACACAGGCCGCCCTCGCTGATATTGATGCCATGCGCCGCGATGAAGCGGCGCTGATGCACGAGCTGAATCCCGAAGCGCTTCGCCACGGTGCGGCGGCGGGAGTGCCGGCGCTCTTGGGTCATCCCTTTAGTCATCCGGTTGCATGTCCGTGTTCGCCCCGCGCCTCGATTCGATTGATGCTTATTGTAGTCAGCCCGCCGCAACCTCGCAACTTCCCTGACCCGACGCCGGCCGGCACCGGGCAGTGATTGCGAAGCGGGGGTCTCCTGCGTAGAATACCCTCATGCCGACCGCCACCACTCCAGCGACGAAGCGCATCGGCCCCATCCTCGCGGCCTTGGAGCGGGCGTATCCGACGGCGACGTGCGCCCTGCATTTTCGCACTCCCTTGGAGCTGCTCGTGGCGACGATCCTCTCCGCTCAGTGCACCGATGCCCTTGTCAACCACGTGACGCCGGGTCTGTTTCAAAAATACCGCAGCGCGAAGGACTACGCCGCCGCGGATGTGGCCCAGCTTGAGCGGGACATCGCCCGCATCAACTTCTACCGCAATAAAGCGAAGCACATCACACTCGCCTGCCAGGCGCTCATTGAACGGTTTGGCGGTCAGGTGCCTGATCGCATGGAGGCATTGCTGACCTTGCCGGGGGTGGCTCGAAAAACGGCGAATGTCGTGTTGGGCAACGCGTTTCACAAAGCCGAAGGCATCGTCGTTGATACGCACGTCATGCGCCTGAGCCAGCGGCTCGGGCTGACGACGCAGTCGGATCGCGACAAGATCGAGCGCGACTTGATCGCGCTGGTTCCCCGAACCGAGTGGATTCGCTTCGGCCATCAGATGATCATCCATGGACGGCAGATCTGCACCGCGAAGGCTCCCAGATGCGGTATGTGCCCCATCGGCTCGTCGCTGTGTCCTTCCTATCGCGCGCCGTAAGTTATCCCAACATTCCTCGAGGCGGGTCCTGGCACGGCGGACCCTTCGTCCGTCCTCGGTCTGCGACGATCGCGCAGACTCTGCGGGCGGGCGAAGGGGACCTCCGCCGTGCCACCCGCCACAGAAGTTCTGGGATCACGTCTAACCAGTGTCCCCTGAGAGAGCATCGAGGAGCTCGCGGCGCTCGGCCTCTGTGAGGGGGAGGGCGAGCGCGGCTGCGCGTCCCTGCGCGCTCATCTTCTGCCATGTTTTCCTGAGAATGTCCCGCATGGTCTGCGGAGGGGTTTTCTCCCGCAGCGACGCCCATTGGCGCTCAAGGAAAACGAGGCAGAGCGCGTCTTCGAGCGTTTGCGTCTCCGGATCCTCGCGCAGCCCCCGCTTGCTCATGATCGCCTGCACGCGTTCGATGATCGCCGCCGGGTACCCGACCTCGCGCATGAGCTCCGCGACCGTCTGCGCGTGGAAGGTTTTCAGCGTCTCGCGCCACCGCAAGTAGCCTCGCCGGGTGCGCTCGTAGCGGTCCCTGGGAATCGTCCACCGACGGACGTGCTGGCCGCGGGCCGCGATGCGCAGCGCCTCAGACGCCGCAGGATTCAGCCGCATCACCCACGCCGTGACCCACTCGGCATAGCACCATTCCCACGGCTGCGCTTCGCCCTCCACGGCCACTCGATGGGGATCCTCGCGATTGAGCTGATCAATCCGCTCGAGGACCTGCCGCAATCGCGGCGTCTCCATCGCACGTCCTCCGTCCGTCAGCTGAGGGAGCGACGCCAGCGCATGACGGGCACGAGCCGGGCCTCGTAGCGCAGCGGGTGCCGCCGAAGCCATCCGAAGAGTTCGGTGTACTGCCGCAGGAAGGCATCCACATCGATGTCGAGAAAGACGGGGCGATAGCGCTTCAGGTAACGGCTGGAGGAGCGATACAGGCTCATGGCGCCGGCGGGATTGCCGCGCGACCAATGATAAAAGGCGACGGCGGCCTGCAGCAACCCTTTGTAGAAATCGCGCGCGCGGCCGTCGGTCTTCAGCCATAACGATTCGAGGACGTCGTGGCACTCATAGAATTGGCGCGCGTTAAAGCGGTCGATCCCTTCAATCAAGCGGGGATCCGCCGTCGGGGACGGAGCCGCGTTAGGCGCGCGGCGAGCGGCCGGGCGTGGCCGACGCGCCGGCGCGCGCGGCCGGCGTGCCGGACGGCCCGGAGCGGAGCGCTTGGAGGACCGCTTCGACGTGGCCATCGACGCTGACCTTCGGGAAGATGTGCGCAATCCGGCCCTCCTCATCAATGATGAATGTCGTCCGTTCAATGCCCCAGTAGGTGCGCCCGTACATCGATTTTTGCCGATACACGCCGTAGGCCTTGCAGATCGCGGCATCCGGATCGCTGAGCAGCGGAAACATCAGGTTGAACTTTTGGGTAAACCGCTGGTGAGATCGCGGATCATCACGGCTGACTCCCAGCACCACGGCCTTGACCCGCTGCAGCCGCTTTGCGGCATCACGAAATCCGCAGGCCTCCTTCGTGCACCCCGGCGTATCATCCTTCGGATAGAAATAGAGCACGACGCGGCGTCCGCGCAGCGCCTCGAGGCTGACGCTGGAGCCGTCGGCGCTCGCGAGCGCAAATGAGGGAGCCGGCATGCCGACGCGAAGCAGGGGCCGGCTCATGGCGACGTGCCTTGTCCCTGCACGGCCGCAATGAAATCTTCAAGCCCGCTGGGATTAAATCCTCCCGCCACGGGCACTCCGTTAATGACATACGTCGGGGTGCTGGTGACGCCCACCTGAGCGCCTTGCGCAATATCGCGTTTCACCGCTTCCAATCCCTCGCCGGATTCGAGACAGGCGCGGAACCTCGGCAGATCAAGACCCAGCCGCTGCGCATCCGCTTCGAGCTGCGACACCTGATAGTCGTGGCCTTTCTCAAAGACGAGGTCATGGAGCGCCCAGAATTTCCCTTGCTGATGCGCGCATTCCGACGCAGCCGCCACGCGGCAGGCTCCCGGATGCACCATGCGGCTGACGCGATCATTGCAGCTCATATCCAGCGGATAATGCTTGAAGGTGAATCGGACGTCCTGGCGATGATTCGCCAAGATCACCGCATTGATTTTGGCGGCCCGCTGGCAGGCCGGACAGAGAAAATCGCTGAATTCGATGATCTGCACCGGGGCGTTGGCGGGACCGAGGGCGGGATCGCCCTCGCCCGCCACCGTGACGCGAGGCTGGCGGGCCAGGAATTCCTGAATGGAGCGCCGCGTGCTCCCGATGCTGCCGCGGCTCACAAACGTCGTGGCCGCATGGACGCCGATCACTCCCACGAACCCAAGACACAGCATGCCCCACACACACGCCGGCAGCGGCCGCCTCGCCGAAGGCAGCAGGGCCGCCAGCGCGCGCCCGATCCGTCCCATGATGGCGGAGCGCGGAGGCGGGGCGGCGCGCCATGCGATTCCCAACAGAGCCACGTTGACCGCATACGTCAACAGGCAGAAGAGGCAGTACAAGCGAATCACGGACACCATGACAACCAATAAGGCGAGATCGATGAGCACAAAGCACAGGGCCAGCCCGGCGATCAGCGCCATCGCGTGCTCGGCCCATTCCGGCGATTGCCACGCGAGGATCGAGAGCGCGAAGACCGTGATGTAGCCGAGCATGCCCCACAAGGCCAGCGGCATGCCCAGCACAGCGCCCCACGATCCCGAGGTCACGGCATGACAGTTGAAGACGCCGCTGCTGCACGCCGACCCGCCCAGCAACTCGCCGCGCATCAGGCCGATGTGCAGATAGGTGAGATATCCGGCGAGTCCCATGCCCAGGAGGCTGAAGAGGAAACACCACGAGGCGCCTCGCGAGGATTTCATCAGAGGTATTTAATCGGGAAACGCGCCAAAAGTCAATGAGGTCGCGGCCAAATCTTCTGCTTCCCGCTCAGCCCGTTCTTCATTTATGGCGGCCCCACCAGGAGCCGGATGAGCGCTTGCACATCCGCCAGGGTGAGCTGGCCATCGCCGGTCAGATCCGCGGTCGTGAGGTTCTTGGCGCGCAGCCCCACGAGCATCTCGATCAGCCAGCGCACATCCGTGAGCGTGCGTCGCCCATCGCCGTTGAGATCGCCGATGAGGGTGGTGTTGCTCACGCTGACCGACACCGCCGACGACTGCCCCACGTTGCCCGCGGCATCGGAAGCTTTGGCGAGCAGGGCGTGGGAGCCGTTGGCCACTGTCGCGGTATTCCAGACATAGGTGTAGGGGCTGGCGGCGTCCGTGCTTTTCAAAATGCCGTCCACAGAGAACTCGACCTTGGTCACGCCGATATTGTCAGAGGCTGAGGCCGTCACGGTGACCGTGCCCGAGACCGTGGCGCCAGTGGCCGGGGCGGTAATCGAGACCGTGGGCGGAGTGGTATCGGTGGCGGGCTGGACGGTGAGGCGTCCACTCAGAAGACTGATGCTCTGGGACGGCAGGGTCAGAGCCAGGCGGCCCCCGACCGGGGTGTACGAGCCGGCCGATACCAAGTTCTCGCCCTGTCGCGTGCGCTCAAGCGTCAGGCTGGTGTTCGGCAACCCCTCCAGCGTTGTCTCGATCGGGGTGAAGGCGGTGTTGAGTACTTGGATCATGAAGTGGTCCTTGCCCACGTGCTTGGCGGCCAGGGGCCACACGACGGCGGCATCAGCGCTCGCCTCGACCACCTGGGTGCCGGCGGGGAGATGATCGATCAGTTGTTTGGTGACATAGTAGAGAGGGTAGGGCGTCAAGGTGACGGGATCCACCATGGGATAGTATTGATCGAACCCTCCCGCGTCGGTCACAGAGGCCCGGCTGTAGCGAAGCACCCGTGAATACATCTTCGCCATGCGCCAGGCATGGCTCCACCCTGAAAACACAGGGGGAGCGTATGAGAACGTTCCCGGATCCTCCCCGAATTCAGGCACGGTCACCGGAAGATTGTACTGCTGCGCCAACCCCGCGATATCTTGCAGGAGCGTGTTCGGTCCATTTTCGGCGCCCCAGCTATGATACGCCAGGTCACCCACATAGGAGCGCGCCTGCGAGTCCTGCAATGTGGCCGTGGCGTATGAGATGGCGGATGGAGCCGAGGCATTGCTCGCGTCCAATCTGGTCGGGAGTCCCAACGCGGCAAACCGCGCGCCGGCTTCTTTCACGACCCTGACGATGACCGCCGGTGTGAGCCAAGGATTATTCTCCGGCTCCCCGATCGCAAACCGATCCACGGTGACCCCGTACGTCTGCTTGGCGCGCACCAAGAAGGCGGCAATCGATTCGACGAACTCGGGTATCCACTGGTCGGGATTCGGCAGCATCGTTTTCAGCCATGCCGGACTGGGAGTCATGGTCGCGGTGATGCGCAGGCCGCGCGATTGGTAGTCCTGCATCTGCCGGAAAATCGCGTCGAAACCCGCCTCGTTGCCGACCCCAAAGGCGGCCCAATTGAACTGTTGCGGATCGCCATTGTCGTTGTCGGGTTCCCAAAGGATCATCGGGACGACGACATATATGGGGGAAGGTTTCAGGGCGTTCAGCGTGAATTGATGAACCGCGCTCATAGGGCCCCCCACCAATTTTCCAAAGAGCACCTCGTCTGCTCCCCATTTAAAATTCTGGCCGCCGATGCCCTGGATCGTCTGGCGCGCCTGGCTGAGGTTCACCGTCACGCGCGCGCTGGCAGGAGCCGGCGGCGGCGGCTGGACGTTCACGCGGACGAGCGGGGTCACATCGCCGAACCAGTGGACATGCTCCTGCACCATCCGCCATTGGAAATCGTACGTGCCGGGGGTTGTCGGCGCGGTCACGGTGAACCCAAAGGCGGCGCTGGATCCCGGCGTCGTCGGACCCAAGAAGTCTTGGCCGGCGATCTGCACGCGCGAGAACCCCCAGGTCGTATTATCCTGGGGCGTTTGCGAGCCGAGCTTGTAATTGGACAACCCAGGCCACTCCGCGGCGCCGGTATTCTGCATGGTGATCCATACCACGTAGCTTTCTCCCGCGATCATCGTGGTGGGGATGCCGCTTTGCGAAACGAACCTGGCGTTATTGCCGACAAGGCTGGGTAGGATTTCGAGCGTGAGCTCGTTGGAGCGCTGGCCGTCGGGGTTTTTTATCCGAAAGCCGTACGGTCCGGGATCCGCGTCCACCGGGGTTGTCGGCCCGATATTGCCCCCTTCAAGCTTGACAGTCGCCGGCGGAGGAGCGAGCTGCAACTCGGTGGAGGACACCACCGTCACGGCCCAATCGGGCTCGGTCGCCGTCAGCTCGCGGAGGAACGTCCCGAGAGGATGCGAGACGAGCACCGTGGCCCCGCGCTGGATGCGGCTGCCGGAAAGGGCAAACCGCAGGACCGTCGTTCCGTTGGCGACCCTGGCGGGCGAAAGGGAGGAGAGGGTGGGGCCGTAAGAGAACTCAAAGAGGAAGGTGACGGTTGAACCGGACTGGAGTGTTTGGGACATCACGGGAGGACCGACGTAGGGCGCCGGTCCCCCGGATTGATACGCGCCCCGATAGGTCCCCGGCACGGCGAAGACATCGGATTGATCGCCGAGGGTGATCGTGGCCACCCCTGAGCCGGTGGGCGCGTCGTAATCCACGGTGATGGGTCCGGCCCACGACTGCCCGTTGACCCGACCCCGCAGCTGAACGATGCCATGAGCCGGCGGTGACGTCGTAAATTCAAAGGTGAAGGTCACGGTCCCGCCTTCTGTCAGGGTCTGTCGCGGGGAAGGGCTGATGCGCAGGCAGGTGCCCCTGGGAGGTCCGTCACTTTTATAGTTCAACCGGTATTCGCCTGCCACCACGCCCGTCACGTCGCACGTGGGGCAGACGGTGACGGTCGCGGAGCCTGATGCGCCCGGATAGATATAATCGAGTGTGATGGAGCCGCTCCACGGCTGGCCGTTCAGGGTCGCCCGAAGTCGGATCGTATTCGCTTGCGCCTCTGACAAGATTCCCACACCGAGGATCGATACAGTGAAACCCCATAGAAATAGCAGAGGGAGCCTCCGGCGTTTTCCGCATTGAACAAATCGTTGATTGTTCATGAAAGTTTTTTCTCTGGAGAAACAACAACGCCGAGCTGCCAATATCATCTTCGGCAGCCCGGCGATCCTCGTGAGGACCCGTGGCTTTGTGCCCTCGCCTTGCGACGAGTTTACCCTTCTCGGACCCTGAACACTCGGGTCGCCTCAAGTCTACCTGAGGAGGCGCGGCCGCATCAACCGAAGTTGACGGGCGAGGCCTGAGCGATCACGCGCGCGGCGGCCTCGTACACCTCATCCACGCTCAGCGACGTCAAGCATCGAAAGGCGATGTCGCACTCGTGCGCAAGGCAGGTCACGCAGCCGACGTCTTTGTGCAGGATCACGTGCCGCTCCCCGAGCGGCCCCCATCGCTGAGGCGATAAGCCCCGCTGATTTCTCCCGAAGATGGCGACGACGGGACACCCCACGGCCGCGGCGATATGCACCGGACCCGAATCGTTGGAAATCAAGACCTGACAGCGCTGCAGCAGGGCCGCCAACTCCCCGAGCGACAAGTGTCCTGCCAGGTTCATCGGCGGATGCCGCATCGCCTGCTCGACCGCCTGCGCAAAGGCGCGATCCTCGGCTCCGGCCACCAGCACGATGCGGCTTTTGGTCTGCTCGATGAGGCGATCCGCGACTTCAGCGAACCGCTGCGGCATCCACCGCTTGGAGACGCAACTCGCTGAGGGATGAATCGCCGCCACGATCTCAGACGACGCGAAACCCGCTTGACGCCACAAGCTCGCCACGCGCGATGCCGCCTCGGGACGAACGCGGATGAGCGGCTGGGGCGCTGGAGGCTCCAACCCGAACACCCGCAGCATCTCAAGCGCATAGCGGGCCTCGTGCTGCGCCCCCTCCTGCTTGCGATGGGGCACGCGATGGGTCAGCAGCCAATCGCTTTTGCGATCGTAGCCGATCCGCGTCGGGATGCCCGCCAGCCACGGAATCCAATGGGCGCGGTGCGTGGGGTGAAGCACGAGCGCCGTATCGAAATCAACGCGTCGCAGCCGGCGGGCAAAACGCACCGTGGCTAAGATGCTGCGTTGCGCGCCGTCTTTATCATAGAGCAGCACGTCGTTGAGATGCGGATTGCCCTCCACCAGCTCGCGACACGCGGGGCGCACCATCATCGCGATCAACGCGTGCGGGTAGGCTTCCCGCAGCGCCTGCACGACGGGCGTGGAGAGCACCACGTCCCCGATGCGATCCAGACGGATGACGAGGATGCGCTTGGGGATCAGGGGTGGGGATGGGAGCATCGTCATGCGCGCGTCGCAGCTGCCCCGTTGCGTCCCGCATCGAGCAACGCGCACGCGGCGTCAAACACCTCATCCGCGCTGATGAACCGCATGCACTCATGATTGAAGCGGCACAGGGATTGTTCGCACGGGGCGCAGAAGAGCCTGCGGCGGATGGTTCGGCTGATGGGCGCGGTCGGCCCGTACTTGACGGCATCCGTGGGGCCGAAGAGGGCCAGCGTCGGCACGCGCGCGCTCGAGGCGCAGTGCAGCGCCGCGGAATCGTTGGTGATCACCAGGCCGGCTCGCTGCATGAGTGCCCCAAGCTGCCGGATCGTCGTCAATCCCACCGCGCTTGGAGCCCGCTGCGTCATCAGCCCCTGGATGTCGTGCACGATCGGCTCTTCATCCGGCTCTCCGGCAAACATCACATGGGCGCGGCCCGCGGCGATCAGTCGATCCGCCACCTGGGCAAATCCTTCGACGGCCCATCGCTTGAGATGGCCGCGAGCCCCCGGGCAGATCAGCACCAGCGGCGTCGACGGATCCAATTGCCACCGTCGCCACAGCGTGTCCACTTTGGCGGTATCCGCGGCGGAACACCAGAGAGCGCTCGGCGAGATTTCACAACCTTCAGAGGCGGGTGACGCGGGCTGGAGCGTCGAGGCCATGCGAGGGATCTGCGCGCACAGCTTCCACAGATGCCGCTCGCGCATATGCGCAATGCGCGCGGGAGGCTGCCGCGCATAGCGCCACGCGCTCAGGGGTTTGAGCAGCAACGGGTAGAGCGTATGGCGCAGATCGACGACGATGTGCGGACGGTATCGCCACAACGCCCATAACAGCCTCAGGCGACCTCGCAGCGTGCCGAATTGATCGAGATCGACGAGGCTCTGGACGCGCGGATCCCCGGCGAAAACCGCGGTGGCCCGCTCCCCGACGGCCAGCGTGACATGCGCCTCAGGAAACGCTCGGGAGACCGCCGCAACCACGTCGCTCGCCAATATCGCATCGCCGATGTTTGACGGGCCGATCACGAGCACGCGCTGCAGAAGCGTCGGCCGCCCCGCCTTCATGCGCTGGTTCCCAACAACTGCGACGCGGCGGCGACCACTTCGTCCACCGTGATGGAGCCCATGCCGGGATGCGGCGGCTGCTCAGGCTCAACGCAGGGCACGCGCGGGCAGCAGTCCGGATGGTGCAGCACGGTCGTGGTCCGCCGATCGCCGAGCGGGCCGGTCAGCGTCGGCGACGTCGGACCGTAGAGCGCTACGATCGGCCGAGCGAGCGCCGCCGCCAAATGCAAGACGCCGGTGTCATTGGAAATGACCAGCTGGGCGTAGGACAGACAGGCGGCGAGCTGGCGGAACGTCGTGCGGCCCGCGAGGACCATCGCCGGATGCCGCATCTGTCGACGGACGGAGTCCGCGAGCGCCACATCCTCGGGCCCGCCGGTGATGACGATGCGCGCGGCATGGGCTTGCGCAAGCTGATCGCCGGCGGCGGCGAATGACGCAGGCGCCCAGCGCTTATGCGGCCAGTTCGCTCCAGGATGCAGGATGACCAACGGGCGAGGCGAGGCGATCCCCTCCGCCGCAAGCCATTGGCGCGCCTGCTGACGCTCAGCATCGGTCACGACGTACTCGCATCGGTGAGTCTCTTGGCCGATCCCGTTTCCATGCGCAGCATCGGTCGTCGATGGAAACGCCGCGAGCAAGGAAAGATACGAGAGGGCCTTATGCTGCGGTGCCAAAGGAAGCGGCACCGCCTCGGTCAACAGCCAACCGCTCTTGGCATTCGCAAACCCGATCCGCTGAGGAATCCCCGCCAGGCACAGCAGGACCGTCCGCGAAAGGCTCCGCCGCAAGATGACGGCGGTCTCAAAGTGGTGCCGGCGCAGCGTCGTGATGAGCCGCCACCACCCTCCCAGGCCTCGATGCGCGCCGCGCTCATCGTACGCCAGCAGCTCGTTGATGCGCGGATTGTGCCGCAAGACGTCATGGCATCGCGGCCAGCCGAGCGCGGCAATGAAGGCGTGCGGCCGTCGCTGACGCAGCGCTCTGAAGAAGGGCGTCGTAAAGAGCGTTTCGCCAAACCAATTCGGCAGCACGACGAGGATGCGGGACATGCAAGCGTCTTACGCGGAGGTTCGTTCGGCCGTCTCGGCGTCCGGCAGCAACCCGAGCACGGCTTTGAAAACTTCTTCAACGGTGATGCGTTTCATGCAGGCATGGGTGATGGTCCGGCATCGCGCGGCATAACAGGGGCTGCAGAAGACGTCTTTCTTCAGGACGACGCCGGCGAATGTCGGCGGCACATGCCGCCGAGGGTCGGTCGGGCCGAAGAGAGCCACGGTGGGCGTGCCGACGGCCGCCGCAATATGCAGCGCGGCGGAATCGTGCGTCAGAAAGACGCGGCAGCGCTTCACGAGACAGGCCAACTCCATGAGGCTCGTCTGCCCGATCGCTATCAGCGGAGGAGGGGTGAGCGCCTGTCGCAGCGTCTGGGCAAGTGCTTGCTCCTCGGGTCCTCCGGTGACCACGACATCAGCCCCGTGGCGCTGCAAGAGCCGGCAGAGCTGAATCCAGCGCGCCAGATCCCACCGCTTCGTCAGCCATCGCCCGCTTCCGCCCGGGTGCATCCCGATGAGCGGTCGCTGCCGCGGCATCCCCGCCTCGTCGAGGAGGCGGGCCGCGCGCGCCTCATCCAGCGGCGAGGGCCACAGTTCGAGCGCTTCCCCATCCACGGACCATCCGGCCTCGCGCAGCAAATGGTGCTGATGCGCGATCGGGGCCAGCACGACGCGAGGCAACCGAACCCGGCGATTCAGCAGCCCTCCCCACTTGCGATGGAACCCCACGCGCACCGGAATCCCCGCCAACCACGCCAGCAGATGCGTCTTGCGGCTGTTTTGCAAATCGATGGAGCAATCGAATCGACCCTGGCGCAGCCGACGAAGGAACCTCCACGCGCCGCGCAGGCCGCGATCCTTGCCGGAGGCGTCATAGATCAGCGCATCATCGAGATACGGGCAGCGCGCCACCACCTCATACGCCGCGCGCCCCACGGCGAGTGTTAGACGCCCCTGAGGAAATTGTCGGCGGATCGCGCGCAGGCTCGGCGTCGAAAGAATCACGTCTCCCAACGCGCTGAGCTTCCACACGAGGACGCGCGGCCGCGTCAGGCAGTCGTCATAGACGGCGAGGGTCCCCTCGACCATGCGATCGAGCGTCCAGCGCTCTTCCACCCGCCGGCGCGCGGTCGCGATGCACCGCTGCCGCAGCGCCGGATCGCTCATCATCCGCTCCATGGCGACCGCCAAGAGCTCGGCATGGTCCGGCGGCACGAGCAGGCCGGTGTGGCCGTCTTCAATCACTTCCTCGAGGGCGCCGATGCGCGAAGCGATCACCGGCCGTCCCACGGCCTGCGCCTCGACGACGCTGCGCCCAAAGGATTCAGGATACCGCGACGGCACGAGGATCACATCCATGGACGCAATGAGCGCCGCTATGTCCTGGCGAATCCCCAGCCACTCAACCGCCCCTTCCAGCTTGAGGGTTTGAATCAATGCGTCGTAGGTCTGACGCAGGGGCGAGTCGGGCGTGTCTCCCGCCAAGCAGAGGCGAAACGGGATGCCGCGATCGCGCAACCGAGCGCAGGCCTGCAGCGCCACTCGATGCCCTTTGATCTGCGCGCTGAGGCGGCCGAACATGCCGATGCGCCACGGCCCCTCATGCGTCGGGGGCGGCGGCTGAAATGGAAACGCACCGAGATCGACACCGCGCGGGATGAGGACGAGGCGCTCCTTGGGCACTCCAAACCGATCCATGACGTAGCGCCGCACCGCCTCCGACGGCACGATGACGCTGCGTCCCCACAGCATCACCCGCGAGCCCGGATGCGGCGCATAAAATCCGTGGATGGTCGTCACGAAGGGCCGCTAAGTCCGTCGAGCGGCGATCCATCCGCTCCATGCCGGCACCCGCGATCGCGCATGGACCACGTCCACGCCGGTCGTGTGAATGAGCCGCGCCAGCTCGGGGATGCACGAGCTGATCGTCGGCAGCGATTTCGCATGGACGGGCAATGGATGATGCGCCGCGCCGAGCTGCGTCAGCGGCTCCACCAGCGGCCCGCCCGCCGATACGACCGTGACCCGATGGCCTCGCGCGATGAGCCCCTTGGCGAGATCGAGCACCCCGCGCTCGACGCCGCCGACGGTTAAGGCGGGCAGCAGCTGCAGCACATGCATGAAAGGGCGTTTAGAGAAGACGCGCCACGGCGGCGCGCACGATGCTGAAATTATCCAGTGGGGGCTTTACACGCGAAGCGGCGGCCGCCCGTCGTATCGCGGCGCCGATTTCAGATGCCGGGACGACCCATCCGTATCCTTCCGCCACGATCTCTTGAAGAAACCGCGCTTGTTTCGTCGGCCCCGGCCGTTTCCTTGGCGTGCGCGGCGGCTCGACGATGACGACGGGGCGACCGCTCGCACACGCTTCGGACACCATCGAGACGCTCTCTCCCGTGACCACCGCCACCTCCGCCGCGCCCAGCAATCCATCCATCGTGCCCTCGAGCGAATCGCGACTGGCCAGGAGAAGAAGCCGGCAGCGCGCCGAGGCCTCGAGTCGCTCCGACAGCCGCTGCTCCACCGCCGCCGGCGTCCGGCGGGACGTCGTCACCAGACACGAACCCTGCAGGGCCTCGCACGCGGCGAGCACGCGCGTGATCAGCTCATCCGCAAAATCCGGCGTCACCTCGTAGGACGGCGTGTTCCCTCCGATGAAGACCGCGAGGATCGGCTGAGGGGGTTCAAGCGTCGGATGCCCGTTCCGCAATGAGACATCCCCAGATGCACGAGACTCAGAGCTTGCCGCTTTAAAACGCGGATGCGTTTCCAGCCGCCTGCGCGCGGCGCGCAACTCCTCCTCGCGCCGCCTCGGGCTCATCGCCCCGGTAATGGTGAGCACATTCGGCCGCGGGGCGAGCGCATCATGCCGCGGAGCGATCACCAGGTGAAACCGACGCAGCGGCACCGGAGCGGGATTCATCAGCACGATGGAGCGCGCGCGGTTTTCAGACGCCCAGAGCGCGTTGACCGGCGCCATCGAGGACCCGCAGGAGATGATCACATCCGCATACCGCGTCAGCAACGCCCTCGCCGATTCAGGAGTCAAGGCCCGCTGAAGCCACGCCGCGCTTCCCCATCCACCGGGGATCCACGGCCACAGCAGCGTGGCCAGACGATGCCGGCGATGCCGATAGCGCACCTCGATGACGTCGTGCGTGAGCTGAGGGCACGATTCGCGCAGCGCCTCCAGCACCGCCAGCGACTGCTTCACGTGCCCGAGCTTGCCGTCGCTGAGGAGGAGCGCGCGGCGCGCGGGCGTATGCTTCCATCGCTTGTGCATCCACAGCCACTGCGCCGGATCCTCCTGAATATGACGCGTCAGCAGCGCGGCGAATTGGCGCATCCCATCGACCACCGCCTCGGCTTTGGGCTTCGTGCGATCCAAACGAATCGGCGGCTCGATGGCGAGGTGATGATGGGGACCGTGGCGCCGACGGATGAAGGCCGGCAGGAGGATGGCGTCTTTGTCGTACGCGAGGTCAAAGGGGCCTTTCGCGAAGAGCGCCGGGCGACCGAAGAAATCAACGAACACCCCTTGCCGGCTGGCCTGGTCGCCGACGATGCCGATCGGGCGCCCTTGCGCCAAGGCCGTGATGAGCTGCCGCAGAGCACTCCCTTTGTGAATGACCGTGCACCCTTTCGATTCGCGATACGACACCAACAACCGATAGAGTCTCGGCCACCGGCGCTGAGCCCGCGCGAGGGCGGCAATGGGATGGCCTAAGAGGGCAGCCACCATCGAACAGAGTTCCCAGTTGCCATAATGCCCCGTGAGAAACACCAGCGGCCGCCCGGACGCCAGCGCTTCTTGGAGTACGGCATATCGTTCGATCGTCACATACCGTTGGAGGTAGCCGCGATCCATGACGGGCAGCCGCAACAACTCCATCACCCCAGCCCCCAAGTGCCGATAACAGGCGCGGATGATGCGGCGCGCCTCTGCCGGCATGAGTCGTCCATCGAAGGCCGCGCGCAGATTCGCGATCCCGATGCGCGTGCGCTTCGGCTGCACCCAACAGGCGAGCGTCCCCAGCCGCTCCCCCACCCACACCGCCACCTCCGGCGGCAGGCGGCAGAAGAGCGCCCCGAGTCCTTTAACGACCGCGCACGCGAGCCAATCGATCATCCAAGGAAGCTTCCCCGTCAAGAATCCGCATGCGGACCTTTAAGACCCACAACGGCCCCGCCCACGATCCATGCGCCGCAAGCATCGGCCGCAGGCGAACCCAATCTTTCTCCGTCGTGACGAGCGCTTGCGGCGGCTGGGCCGTCGCCCGCGCGCGCAGCGCCGCCCAATCCGCCGCGCGATACCGGTGATGATCGGGAAACGCGGCATGCCACTCCACCGTCGCGTGCAGCCGGCGAATCGTCGATTCAAAGCCCGCCGGATCGCCGATCGAGGAAACGAGTGCGACGCGCATCCCTTCCAACCGTTGCAAGGATTCCTGCTCTCCGTTCTGCGCATCGAGCAGTGCGACGGGTTCATGGGTCGTCATCACCGTTGCGGCCTCGGGTGCTAAGGCCGAGAGCCGTTCGCGCAGCGCCGCGACGGTTTCCAGCGCCTCATCCGCCTTGGTCAGGATGATGACGTGCGAGCGCCTGAGCGATTCAAGCGGCTCGCGCATGGGCCCCCGCGGCAAGAGCGCCCACCCTCCGAGAGGCGTACGGGCATGGACCACGACCACCTCAAGATCACGATGCACTTGCCGATGCTGCAAGCCGTCATCGAGAATCATGATATCGGAATGAAACATGTCCCATGCCCAGCGGCCTGTCTGGGCGCGTCTCGGACCCACCACAATGGGCGCGCCAGCCAGATGAGCCGCTAAGAGCTGCGGCTCATCCGCCCATCCGTCATCGGCCGCACCCGCCCGGCCATCGACGAGCAGTTGCCCTCCCTCCATGCGCAGCCAATACGGGCGCCGCCGTCCTGCGTAGCCTCGGGAAAGCACCGCCACCCGCTGGCGCTGCGCCATCAGTTTTCGAGCCAGCAGCTCCACGCAGGTCGTCTTGCCGGTTCCTCCTACGGTGAGATTGCCGACGCTCACCACCGGACAGGGCAGGGTCATCGGCTTCACCCACCCTCGATCATAGGCGGCGTTGCGCAGCGTCACCACCGCCTGATAGGCCACGGAGGAAGCTTGGAGCGCTTGGCAGATCAGGATGTCGTAGAAGGCTGTTGGGTGGTCTTGCGTGGCACGGCGCCACCAGGCGTCGTGAAGAGACTGCCACATGGCCTTTATTTTACGTCGTCGAGCAAACGCTGTCCATCAATGGCGGGGCGGGTGACGCACCCACACCTCGCCCGCGCCGGGCGTGGCGCCCGGCCCGCGTCACCCGCCTCCTGAGATTTCGGGCTCCATGCTAGCCGATGAGCAGAGGGCGCAGCAGCTCAAGAGTTTTCTGGGTGGCCCCTTGGCATTGCGCGATCGTCTCTTGGGCGCGGCGGCCCATGAGCTCTCGCGCGGCGGGGTTGGCCATGAGACTCTTCAGCGCAGGGAGGAGGTCTCCTCGGCTGGTCAGCTGCAAAGCCGCCTGGCGCTCCAATAACCGCTGCGTAATCTCTGAAAAGTTATGCATCGACGGACCGAAGACAACCGGCCTGCCGAGACTCGCAGCCTCCAGCGGATTTTGTCCGCCATGAGGAATGAGGCTGCCGCCGATGAACACCACCGTCGCGAGGCCGTAGTACCGCGGCAGCTCTCCGAACCGATCGATGAGACCGACGTCCCAGGTGCCGGAGAGGCTCGAGCATCGCGTGACTCGCAATCCAGCGCGCCGGACCTCGCCCTCCACTTCCTCCACGCGCTCAAGATGCCTGGGAGCAATGATCAAGCGTGCGTCCTGGTGCACGGCGCGCAGCGCGAGGAAGGCCTGGAGGATGAGCGTCTCCTCTCCTCGATGCGTGCTGCCCGCCACGATCACCGCTTGCCGGCCGTTGAGGCCAAGGTGCGTTGCCGTTTCGCCAATCGCCTCGGGGCTCGGGCGAGCGCTCAGGCCCGCATCCCACTTGAGACTCCCCGTGACGCGCACCGCCTCCCGCGGCACCCCGAGCTGGAGGAGATGATCCGCATCCTGTTGACTCTGCATGAGACACAGATCGACGCGACGGAGCGTGCCGGCAATCCACGGACGCACGAGCCAATAGCGATGAAACGTCCGAGGAGAAATTCGTCCATTAACGAGCGCCATCGGCACGCCGCGCGCCTTGGCGAGTCGAATCACTCCGGGCCACAACTCCGACTCCACCAGCAGCAGTGCGCGCGGGCGAATGATATCGAATGCCTGCGCGACGCACTGCGCCAGATCCAGCGGAAAATAGATCGGAACTCCGCAAGCGCCGAGCAACTTCGTCGCCACCTCAAACCCACCGGTCGTGATGGTTGACACGACGAGCGGATCCTGCGGATACGCCTGCAACAGCGCCTGCAGCAGCGGCTGCACCGCCAGCACTTCGCCGACGCTGACCGCGTGCACCCACACGGCTCGCCGGCCGCCGAGACGCTCCGTCACGTGCGCCGGATACCGGCCCAGCCGCATCGACCATCCGCGATGCGGCAGCCGCCTGCGCCAGAGCGCCCTGGGAAGGTAGAGGAGAAAACCGAGAAGATACAGGATGTCGTAAAGGAAACCCATCTGGTTCCTTATCGCCTCACGCGCGGGGGTGGGCTTGATCGTAGACCTTCTTGAGCCGCTGGGCCGTGACGTGGGTGTAGATCTGCGTCGTCGAGAGGCTCGCGTGGCCCAGCAATTCTTGGACGCTGCGCAAGTCCGCCCCCCGCTCGAGCAGGTGCGTGGCAAAACTATGCCGCAGGCTATGCGGACTCACCGAGCGCGGCAGCGCCGCCTGCGCCACATAGCGGATGAGCAACCGATCCACTTGCCGGACGGTCAGGCGCGTGCCTTTTTGACTCACGAACAGCGCGTACGGCATGCGCAGCTTTTTCGGCCGGCGCTCGAGATACGCGCGGATCGCCTTCAGCGCCGTGTCCCCGATCGGGCACAGCCGCTCTTTTTTCCCCTTGCCGCGGACGAGCGCGCTGCCGGAAATGTGATCGACGTCATCGAGATTGAGCCCGACCAGCTCAGAGACGCGCATCCCCGTCGAATACAACGTCTCCAGCATGGCGCGATCCCGCCATCCGCGCCATGTGGCCACAGGCGGCGTCTCCAACAGGCGGGCCGCTTGCGCCTCATCGAGAAACGTGGGAAGCCGCTTTTCCAGGCGCGGCGTGGGAATGGCCGCCGCCGGATTATGCTCGCGCTGTCCGTCTCGACAGAGAAATCGAAAGAAACTGCGCACGCAGGAGAGTTGCCTGGCAATGGTCCGCCGAGCGCGCTGTTGCGCGCTCAGATGCGCCACGAATCGTCGAATCTCAAGCGGCGTGACGGCCGCAGGACGTTGATGGCCGAGGAACGCAAAAAATCGCTCCAGGTCCAGGGCGTAATTGCGGCACGTGTGCTCCGAGGCGTTGCGCTCATGCCTGAGGTATTGAAGGAACTGCTCGACGGGCTGAGAAGGGACCGCGCCTGCTTCGCGGCGCTCACGCGTTGTCGGGTTGGGGATCACGGCTGGGGGCCTCCGGCGGCGGTGGTGCCGACCCGTCGTCGCTTTTCACCAATCGGCGCGTCGTGTAATGGCAGGTCGGATACTTCGAGCAGCCGTAGAAATAGCGGCCTTTCGCTCGACGCTGGACCAGCTCCCCGCCGCATCCCGGCTGCGGGCAGGAGACCCCGGTGGGCAGCGGGCGGGCGTTCTTGCACTCGGGATAGCCGGAACAGCTCATGAACTGGCCGAAGCGCCCCCATTTGATCACCATGGGCTTGCCGCATTGCTCGCAGGTGTAGTTGGTCGCAATGACCTCGCGCTTGACCTCCCGCATCTGCACCTGCGCCGTCGTCACTCGGGCGGAAAACGGCGTGTAAAACTGCCGGACCACCTTGACCCATTCGAGATGGCCGTCTTCCACGCGGTCGAGCTCTTCCTCCATGTCGGCGGTAAATTTCAAATCCATGATCTCGGGAAAATGCTCGATGAGCATCTCCGTCACGGTGCGGCCCAACTGCGTGGGCACCAAGCTGCCGCCGGTTCGGCGCACGTAATCCCGCCCGACGATGGTTTGGATCGTCGGCGCGTACGTGCTCGGCCGTCCGATCCCCGCCTCTTCCAGCGCTTTGACCAGCGACGCATCCGTATAGCGGCGAGGCGGCTTGGTGAAATGCTGACCCGGCGTCACACCGAGCAAGGCCAGCCGATCCCCCTTGGACAAGGGCGGCAAAATGCCCTCCGGCAAGGCCCCTTCCTCCCGCGGTTTCTCTTCGCCCTCTTGGTAGACCTGCGTCCACCCCGCAAAGAGATTGGTCCGCCCGTTCGCTTTCAGTTGGAATCGTCCCGCGCGGATCTGCACGCTGACCACGCGATCCACGGCATCGGCCATTTGGCTGGCGACGAAGCGCTGCCAAATCAATTGATAGAGCGCGGCCTGCTCCTGGTTGAGAAACGCCCGGAGCGACTCCGGATCCCGCGCCACGCCGGTCGGACGGATCGCCTCATGGGCCTCTTGCGCTGTCTTGCGAGACTTATACGCCCGCGGCTGCGCCGGCAGGAAGGGTTTCCCAAATCGTTTGGCGATGAGGCCGCGCACGGCGGCCAGCGCTTCATCCGCGACGCGCACGGAATCGGTGCGCATGTACGTGATGAGCCCGGCCGGGCTGGCCTCGCCGATCTCCAGTCCTTCGTAGAGCTGCTGGGCGATGCGCATCGTGCGCGCCGAAGAGTAGCCGAGCTTGTGGAACGCTTCTTGTTGCAGGGTGCTCGTCGTAAACGGCGGTTTCGGATACCGCTTTTGCTCCTTTTCCTCGATCCCCGCGACCGTGAAGGTTTGCCCCCGCAATTCTTGCGCCAGGCGCTCGGCCTCGTCCTTCGTCTTCACCTCGGCCGGCTGCTGATTGATGGTCGCCAGCCGCGCCCGGAAGGCGGGATCGACGCCCTCTTTCTTCAGCTCCGCATCCAGGGTCCAGTATTCTTGGGGGACAAAGGCCTCGATCTCTTTCTCGCGGTCTACGATCATCCGCAGCGCCACGGATTGCACGCGGCCCGCCGACAGCCCTCGGCCCACTTTCCTCCACAGCAGCGGCGAGAGCGAATAGCCGACGAGCCGATCGAGGATGCGGCGCGCCTGCTGCGCATCCACTTTGCGCAGATCGATGCGGCCGGGATGCTTCAGCGCCGCCTGCACGGCCTGCTGGGTGATTTCGTGAAACACGATGCGATAGATTTTGCGCCCATTGGCGCTGGAGGATCGGCCTGTGGCGGCGGAGGGCTTCTTTGTGTTCGCTGCGGCGCCGGCTGTGGCGGCGGCTTTGGCTGATTTCGCTTGGGCTTTTTTCGCCTGGGCCACGTCGTCATCGTGCAGCAGATGCTCGAGATGCCAACTGATGGCCTCGCCCTCCCGATCCGGATCAGGGGCGAGATAGATGGCTTCCTTGCCGCGGGCTTTTTCTTGGAGTTGCTTCGCGATCTTGCGGCGCTTCTGGATCACGATGTAGTGGGGCGCAAAGTCATGCTCGACATCGACCCCCAGCCGGCTCGAGGGCAGATCGCGCAGATGCCCCATGGAGAAGGTCACATCGAACTCCTTGCCGAGGATTTTATGGATGGTTTTCGCCTTCGCGGGCGATTCGACAATGATGAGGCGTTTAGCCATCCGACCGAACCTCGCAGATGCGCCGCGAGCCGCCGCCGATGAACTGCACAATTTCGATCTGATCCCCTTCCTTCAGGAGCATGCTGGGATGCTGGGCTCGCTTGAGGATCGTCAGGTTCACTTCCACGACGACGCGCTCCGGCGGCACCTGGAGTGTTTCCAGCAACTGGGAGACGCTGGCTCCGTCAGCCACGACCCGCGATTCCCCGTTTACGAAGATGCGCATCGCACGAACTGCTTCCCTGGAAGCTGCTGGATGAGCCGCTTCAATTCCAATTGCAATAAGATCGAGGACACCGCCGGCATGCCCACACCGCTGTGCGCGGCGATGGCATCGATGTGCTGCGGTTCGCGCGCGCTCACGCACGCCAGCACGCATCGCTCCGGCTCAGGAAGTTGTGCGGGGCTGTGCTCCGGCTGAGGCGCTAGCGCGGGGGGCTGCTCCTGTCCCGCAGTCTGCGTGGCGGAAGGCATAGGGGTGAGGCGCAGCTCCTCAAGAACATCCTCGACGCACGTCACCAACCGAGCGCCCTGTTTCAGGAGCTGATGCGTCCCCTGCGAGGTGACCGCCGTCATCGGGCCCGGGACGGCGAAGACTTCCCTGCCCTGCTCCAGCGCGCAGTCGGCCGTGATCAACGCCCCGCTGCGCTGCGCCGCCTCGACGACGATGATGCCTAAGGACAGCCCGCTGATGAGACGATTCCGCCGGGGAAAATGCGCGGGAAGCGGACGCGCGTCGATCGGATATTCGGAGAGCACGGCCCCGCGCTGCGCGATCTGCGCGGCGAGCGACCCATGTTCCGGCGGGTAGAGGCGTGCGAGCCCGCTGCCGAGCACCGCCACCGTGCGGCCGCCGGCGCGCAGGGCCCCTCGATGGGCCGCGGCGTCGATGCCGCGCGCCAAGCCGGAGACGACGGTGATCCCCCGCAACGCCAGATCGTGCGCGAGCCGCTCAGCGCACGCCAGGCCGTAGGCCGATGCTCGACGAGCCCCGACGATGCCCACCGCCACCGCGTCAGCGGCTTGTAAGGCGCCGCGCAGGGACAGGGCCAGCGGCGGATCGTGAATGGCGCGCAGCGAGGCGGGGTACTCGGCATCTTCGAGCGTGAGGAACCGGACGCCCAACTGCGCGGCGCGCGCCACCTCCGAGCGAAGGAGCTGCTCGTTGTCTCGCGCGGCCACGAACCGCTGGGCGAGCGCCGGGCCCATCCCCTCCACGCGCTGCAAGGTCTGCGCGTCGGCGGCCCAGACGCGATCCAGCGTCCCCAACGCGTCTAAGAGGCGGCGCAGCCGGGTGGAACCGATGTCCGGAATCAGGTTCAGCAAGATGAGACGTTCGCGATTCGTCAACATGATCTCCTCGTGACGCGAGGCACTAGCTTACCACAGCGCCGAGAGACGAAACAAGATGGGGAGGATTTTTGGGGAGGATTTTAGCCCGGATGGGCCGCGGCAAACGCGGGAGCGTAGCGCCTGAGGAACGCCGCAAGCTCCCTCAGGGGAAGCTGGCCGTGCGACGGCGCGTAATGGGTATACGTCAGCAGCGAGCCGATGAGCGGAAACACGAGGCGCGAGCAGGATCCCGCGGTCCCCATAGCGATCGTCACCAGTCGCCGGCGGCGATGGGCGAGCGTGAATTCCAACAGCCGCATGACATCTTCCGGTCCTCGGGCCATCGTGGCGATCTTGACCACATCCGCTCCGAGATGGCGCGCTCGCTGCGCGATGCGCGTGAGCACGTTCGTCGGCGGGGTCGCGTGAACATTGTGATAGGACACGATCACCGTGGCCTGAGCCTTCCGGGCCGCTTGGATGACGGCACGCGTCAATGAGGGAGCGCGCAGATCCACATCGACCGCGTCCACGACGGGGAGGAGCCGCGCGTAGAGTTGGAGGCGTTGCGCACTCGAGAATGTCGTCGCACCGCCTTCCAGGCGACTGCGCACCGTCCCGATGATGGGCAGCCCGTAGCGCTTCAGGCGCGCGACCTGCCGCGCCACTGCGGAGGGGGTCAGCGGGCGGAACTGATCCACGCGCGCTTCGAGCACATCGACGCCGGCGCGCCGGGCCTGACGCAAGATCGCCGGGCGATCCCCATCGACGGCGAGCACCACGCGCGGCACCCGCCCTAAGCGCACGCGCCCGATCCGCACAGGCGCACTCGCTCGGCTCGCCATCGCGGCTAGCGCCTCGCGCGCGTCAAGCGCGTCACGGTCAGTTGGCGCGCGCGATCGTTGAAGCTCATCTCGAAGCGAGTAAAAAATCCCGCGCGGCCCATTAAATTAAATCCCATGTGAAGCGCGTCGGAAAATCCCGCCGGCACCGTGAACTCTTCGCCGGCAAATCGCACGCGGATGGATTTCAGGTAAATCGGCAAGACGCTGCCGTTGCCCAGCGAGACATAGCGACGCTTGGCTTGCTTCAATTTGATCCCCAAGAGTTGCGCGACGTCCACATGGAACACGCTCCACGAGGCCCCCGAATCGACATAGGCCTGCAGATAGAGCCACCGGTTGCCGGTCCACACCTGCAGATAGACGATCGGCGCGTAGCGGCCTTGCGCATCCTTGAGATAGGGATAGCTGAGGTGCGGCGCGTCGGCACGCGACGCCTGTGCCATCACCGACAGATCCCGGAACGCATCCCCCGCGCTGAGGGGACTCCCCCGCATGGCGGGGGAGATGGCGAGCGTGAGCGAGCCGGAAGGGGGCCCCTCCGGCAAGACATGGGGCTGGCCCGCGGCAGGACCCGCTTCCATGCAGATGTTGGCATCCGCTCTCGCATCAGCCGGCGTGGAGCGCAGTCAGCGACTCCTCAGGCAGCGGAATATAATAGATGCCGGTTTCTCGCTTCTGGGGGAGACGCTGCGCCGCGTTTTGGTACGCTTGCAGTTGGGTGTCTCCGCAGGCGACGACGCGATCGTCCGCCACGACGATGTACTTGCCGCCGTAGCGCTGCGTGAGGGTTTTGGAGTGCTCCAACAGATAGCGCCAACTGCGGCAGACGTACGGGCTGAGCTTCTCCCACAGCCGCTCGAGGACTTCATCCACGGAGAGGCCGCTGGTATCCAGCGTCAGATCGGCCTTGGCATAGTCGCCGGCCCGTTGGCGCAGCAACGCGCGGATCCTGCGGAGCGGATCGTCATGGCCCCGCAGCAGCGGGCGCGCCTCCAGGCGCGGCTTCACCCGCGCGAGAATCGCGCGCGGCCGCGCGGTCAGACAGATCACCGGGCCGCTGACGCGCAGGCACGCGCGGTTGCGCTCATCGATGAACGCGCCGCCGCCCGTGGCGATGACCTGCTCCGAGCCCCGCGTCACCTGACGAATCATCCGCCGCTCCAACCGGCGGAAGACCTGCTCGCCGTGCTGCGCGAAGACGGCGGCCACCGATTTTTTGGCGCTCGCTTCAATGAGCTCATCGACGTCGACAAAGCGCCAGCCCAGCCGCTTGGCCAACCGCTTCCCCACCGCGGTCTTGCCCGTGCCCATGAACCCCGTGAGGATGACGTTCATCGTTAAAACTGCCGCAGTTGGCGCCGGTAGCCGGCGTAGTTGCGCTTGAGTTCGCGCAGGGAGTCGCCGCCGAATTTGTCCAAGACCGCGCGCGCCAGCTCGAAGGCGACCATGGCCTCGCCGATCACGCCGGCCGCCGGCACCGTGGTCACATCGGAGCGCTCCACCGTCGCGACGACCGGCCGCTTGGTGTGAATGTCCACGGATCGCAGCGGCGCGCGCAGCGTCGAGAGCGGCTTGAGGAATCCGCGCACGATGAGCGGCTGCCCCGTCGTCATCCCTCCCTCGAAGCCTCCGGCGCGATTCGACGAGCGGTAAAAGCCGCGCGCCTTCGTATAGAAAATCTGATCCTGCACTTTCGAGCCCGGCAGCGAGGCCGCCAGCACGCCATCCCCGATTTCGACGGCTTTCACGGCGTGAATCGAAAGGATCGCGCGCCCGAGCAGGGCGTCGAGCCGGCGATCGTAATGCGCGTGGCTGCCCAAGCCCGGCGGGACCCCCTCGGCGACCACTTCGAAGACGCCGCCCAGCGTATCGCCCGCCTTCACGCAGGCATCGATCAGGCGCATCATGCGCTTCGTCGCCTGCGCATCGAGACAGCGCAGCGGGCTGCGCTCGGCGCGCGCGCGCAGCCGCGCCACGCTCAGCCGGGACGGTTTCGCATGAATCGACCCGAGGGCCACGACGTGACTCGCCATCTCGATGCCCAACGAGGACAGCAAGGGCCTGCACAGCGCCCCGACCGCCACCCGAGCGGCGGTCTCGCGCGCACTCGCCCGCTCCAGCACATTGCGGATGTCCCGATGATCGTACTTCATCGCCCCGACGAGATCCGCGTGGCCGGGGCGCGGCTGCGTCACCGCCGGCAACCGATCGATTGACGCATCCTTATTCTTGATCGACAGCGCGATGGGGCTGCCCAGCGTCTTGCCGCGTCGAACGCCGGAGAGCAGCTCCACCGCATCGGTTTCAAATTGCATCCGAGGCCCGCGGCCATAGCCCAACTGGCGGCGGCGCATCTCGCGCTGCAACGCGCCCGCATCGACCGGCACCCCTGCCACCATCCCTTCGAGGATGGCGACGAGGCACGCCCCATGCGATTCTCCGGCGGTCAGGAATCTGAGCATGCTTAGAACCTCATCGAGGGCCAATAGTATTCCAACAGGAAGGAGATCGTGGACTCAACACCCGTCGCCTGCAAGAGGCGGCGTCCCACGAACAAGGACACGATCAACCCCAACGACAGAAACGGGCCGTAGGGAATCACGTGCGAGCGCTTCCACAGCAACACGATCACCCCGGGGATCAGGGCGAGCACCGGCGCCAGGAAAAAGGTCAGCGTGACCATCCGCCAGCCCAAGATCGATCCGGCCATGGCGAGCAGTTTGACATCGCCGCCGCCCATGCTTTCCTTGCGAAACAGCGCGTCGCCGAGCAACCCCGTGGCATAGAGCAAGCCGCCGCCCACCACGAGCCCCGCCACGGAACGCCCCAGGGCCAGCCATCGGGAATCGGTCTGATGCAGCGACGGCAGCAAGCCGCTGAGGGCAACCCCGAGCACCAAGCCCCCCAGGCTGATTTCATCGGGGATGATTTGAAAGTCCAGATCAATGAAGCTGACGACGATTAAGGCGTAGACGAACGCGAGATAGACGAGGCCGGCCGGCGTCACGCCGAAGCGCTCGAGCACCGCGACGGTGGCGACGCCCGTGAGCATTTCGACGAGCGGGTAGCGCCAATGAATCGGCTGGCGGCACTGACGGCATCGTCCCTGCAAGGCCAAGAAACTGAAGACGGGGATATTATCGTGCCAGGCAATGGGATGAGCGCAGCGGGGACACCGGGAGCGCGGACGAACAATCGACTGCTCGCGCGGTATCCGGTAGATGCACACGTTGAGGAAACTCCCCAGACAGCTGCCGATGAACCACCACAGCAACCACAGCACCCAGCGATCGATGGTCGGTCCCAGGGATCACTCCTGACGTCGACGAATCTGTTGCATCAACGCGCGGCGCATGGGCTCAATCGGCGGAGGGCGACGCCACCACAGCCGAAACGATTCGGCGCCTTGGTATAGTAGCATCGTAACACCGCCGGCTGCAAGAGCGCCCTGCCGTCGGGCCGCCTTCACGAGCGCCGTCTCGCGATGGGAGACGAGATCGTAGACCAACGTGCCGGGTCGAAGCGTGCGCAACGACACCGGCACTCCATCAGAGGCTCGCATCCCCACCGTCGTCGCGTTGACCAGCAGCTGGACGTCATCCAAGGTAACCGCATCGAGTGCGACGGCTCGCGCGTCAATCCCTCGACGTCGCCGCGTGAGCCAGCGGGCCAGCCGCTGCGCGCGCGCGACATGGCGATTGGCAATCATCAGCCGCGTGCCCGGGCTTCGCGCAAGCTCCCAGGCCACCGCCCGCGCCGCTCCCCCGGCACCGAGGATCACGGCACGGGCCGGACGCACTCGCCATCCCAACTCTCGCAGCGCACGGGCAAACCCCGCCCCATCCGTGTTGTATCCCATCAACCGACGACGTCGCACGACGATCGTATTCACCGCTCCGATGGCTTCCGCCGTCGGATCCAGCCGATCCAGCAGCGACAGCACGGCCTCTTTCAACGGCACGGTCACGTTCAGCCCTTCGACGCCGGCCAGCATGAAGGCGCGCAGCATGGGAGCCAGATCGCGCCGCGGCACCCGGAACGGCGCGTACAGCGCATCCAACCGGAGGGCATGCAGGGCGGCTCCCTGCATCACGGGGGAGAGACTATGGTCGATCGGATCGCCGATCACACCGAAGAGGCGCGTCAGGGATGGAGGGCGTTTCGACGGCCCATCGAGGAGCGTCGAGTGACGGAAGCGAGCAGCTTGTTGATCGCGTTGACATAGGCTTTGGCGGAGGCTTCGATGACATCGGTGGAGGTCCCGCGACCCGCGACTTCCACGCCGCGATGGCGCAGCCGGATCGCCACTTCGCCCTGGGCGTCTTTGCCCTTCGTCACCGCGTGCAGGCTGTAATCCACGAGCTCCGGGGTCAAGCCGGTGAGCCGATCGATCGTTTTATAGCAGGCATCCACCGGCCCATCGCCCGACGCCGCGTCCTGGAGGATTTTACCTTGCTTGGACAGTCGAATGGTCGCGGTCGGCACCGTCGCCGTCCCCGAGGTGATATGGACGTACTCCAGCTTATAGATTTCTTGGGCCGCGGGCAGCGCATCTTCGAGAATGGCGATCAAATCATCGTCAAAGATTTCCTTCTTCTTATCGGCCAGGTCCTTGAACCGGGCGAACGCGCGGTCGATCTCCTGCGGGGAGAGCCGAAATCCCAATCCCGCCAAGCGCTTCGCGAAGGCATGGCGGCCGGAGAGTTTGCCCAGCACGAGCTGGCTCTCCCCCAGCCCGACATCCTGCGGGCGCATGATCTCATAGGTCGCGCGGTGCTTCAGCACGCCATCCTGATGGATGCCGGACTCGTGCCGAAAGGCATTGGCGCCGACAATCGCCTTGTTCGGTTGGACGACGATCCCCGTCAGGCTGCTGACCAGGCGAGAGGCCTGCGTGATCCGGGTCGTGTCAATGCCCGTCTGCGCTCCATAGAAATCCTTGCGGATCTTCAGGGCCATCACGATCTCTTCGAGCGAAGCGTTGCCGGCGCGCTCGCCGATCCCGTTGACCGTGCACTCGACCTGGCCCGCCCCGTGCGCGATCGCCGCCAGCGAGTTCGGCACCGCCAGCCCCAGATCATTGTGGCAATGGACGCTCACCACCGCCTGATGGATATTCGGCACGTGTTCCATGATGCCTTGGATGAGCCCGCCGAATTGATCCGGAATCGCGAACCCCACCGTATCGGGGATGTTCACCGTCGTGGCCCCGGAGCGAATGACCGCCTCCAGCACGCGATACAGAAACTCCGGTTCGGTGCGCGAGGCATCCTCGGGAGAAAACTCAACGTCGGGCGTATACCGCTTCGCATAGGTCACCGCCCAGACCGATTGGCGCAGAATCTCTTCTTGGGCTTTGCGCAGCTTGTATTTTCGATGGATCGGCGAGGTAGCGAGGAAGACGTGGATGCGCTTGCGCTTCGCGGGAGCCAGCGCGGCCGCGGCGGCGTCGATGTCCGCCGGCAGCGAGCGCGCCAAGGCCGCAATCGTCGGCCCCTTGACGGTCCGCGCGATCATCCGGACCGCCTGCGCGTCGCCGGGGGAAGCGATGGGAAACCCACCCTCGATGACATCCACCCCGAGCCGCGCGAGCTGCTTGGCGATCTCCAGCTTCTCCGCCGGGGTCAGGCTGGCACCCGGACACTGTTCCCCGTCGCGCAACGTCGTATCGAAAATAATAATGCGTCGTGCCATCTTAGCTCATTCCTTGTTGCACAGCTCTTCCGCCTTATTCTTCGACGCCGCCTTCCTCGATATATGGTTCAATCAGATCGAGCAAGCGATCGAGCGTCTCCATCAGATCCGGTTCGCCCAGCGCCAGCAACGCGTGCCGCACCTCGGCCAAATCGACCCGTTTGGCGATAATCGCCTCGGAGAGCGCATTCGCCATTGACCCGCGCTGCTGGGGCTGTGACGCGTGATATTCCCGCAGCGCGGCAATGAACACCTGGGGATCGTGGACTTGCCCTTCAAACATGCTCAGAGCTTTTAAACTGAGCCTTCACGGCGGCGCGATGAAAAAACCACACGATAAATCCATTCCACGCGATGACCATCACGATGCCGATCCATTGCCCGATCTGAACCGCCTGCTGGAATGGCTGCATCGACGGATTGGCTGTCAGGTCCAACAGTTCATTGGAGAGTCGTTGCTGAAAAGCGCCGGCTATCAGCGATGACCACACGGTGAAAGGGATCGACAGCGCGGCTTGCCAGGTAATCAATTGCCGAGCCCACCCTTGCAACAGCAAGATCCCGACGCCGGCAACACACGCCGCCGCGGACAGCGCGACCCCCACGCCATTCACGCATCGCGTCGTCGGCGAGTTCAACATGGGCAGAATCTCCCCGCGGATTTTCTGCAGTGAACGGCGCGCCGCTTCCACCTGCCCGGGAGGCGCCTGCCCCTCGCCGGTTCCCACCGACACGCGGCTCAGTTGCGCCTCGGCTTGCTGCAGTTGCGCCTCGAACATCTTGGGGCCTGCCGTCGAAGAAATGGACGTCAACACCACCCCCAGCCCGCCGGCGAGAATCAGCAGAATCGCCACCACCGTCACATCCGCAGAGCGTTTCATTCCACCTCCTGCTGAACGTTATTCTCCATGGGGAGGCTTATGCGGTTTGAGACTGAGCCGTCGTTTTTTCGAATTCACGCCGAGTCGTCGAGGTATCTCGTCGCTGGGGATACCGCCTT
>Ga0114945_10000114_pt1 | contig 46282 bp, 48 predicted proteins | sample OV2TP3_FD_87194 | JGI IMG/M metagenome (GOLD analysis project Ga0114945, IMG submission 87194) | Hot spring microbial communities from Beatty, Nevada to study Microbial Dark Matter (Phase II) - OV2 TP3 | ecosystem: Environmental > Aquatic > Thermal springs > Hot (42-90C) | place: USA: Beatty... | reverse complement strand
GCCTACCGGCGCAGCCGCGTGAAGATCCGGGACGGGAGGGCCACGGCTCCGCTGTCCCCGATGTTCAACCTGAACGTCAACGCCTGGTCGCTCTACGCGCCCGGCACGAGCTATTTCCTGCCGATCAACGACCTCTCGCTCATCTACATCAACGGCCTCCTGGACATCTTCAACGAGTCGACCAGCGCCTTCGTCGTGGACGAGCGCGCGGGCCTGCGCCCGGCCGGGCTCGGCCGCTTCAGCCGGCGGCGGGGTGGCCATCTCGAGGACGACCCGCGCGCCGGGCGCACTTTCACCATCCAGCGGCTCGAGGTACTGGTGACCGAGGTCGTGACGATCGAGCAGGGCATGATGCTGCAAAACCTGGGACTCGTGGCCGAGGCGATGGGCCTCGGCGCCTTCCCGCACTTCGCGGCGCACGAGTACGGGTGGTTCCCCGCGCTCGGCTTCCGGATGCTCGAGATGCCGACGACGCGGTACCTGGGCACCGGGCGGCTCCTGTCCGCGGCCGCCCGCCTGCTCGGCCGGGACCTGCCCGTACCCTACGCCATCGGCCTCGAGGTGGAGGGAGAGGTGCTGCTACGCGGCCACTGCCCGCCCTACTTCCCCTCCATGGCGGCGGCCGTCCGATCGGTCGTCGACGCCAAGTGCGGGCACGATGGCGTCTTCCGGCGTGGGATCGGCCAGAGCGCGTGGGCGAAGCCGGACGACGTGTCGCGGGGGGTCCCCGACATCAGCGACGCGGCGGTCGCCGCGACCACCGCCTACTGTGAGTACGTGTTCTCGCGCTACGGGCGGTTTCCGGCCTACCTCCCGCCGTTCCGCACGGTCCTCGGCTTGCAGGCCGCCCACCTGGACGTGGGCTTCTACGACCGGTACTACCGCGCCGAGGCCCTCACCACCCGGCAGCGGACGCACCTCTCCCGGTGGCATGGGGTGTGATCGCGGCCACGCGTCGCCGGGACGGGATTGACAGGGTCGAGAGAGACTGCCAGTAGTTTTAGCTTACGCAGAAAGCACCGGAGCAACGGTGCGGTTCATGCGCTCATTTCTTGATGAGAAGTTCAAGCCCATCGGCGCAGGCTCGGGCTACCGCAGAGTCAGCCTTCTCTTGTCCGGGCATCTTATCCCAGCCGCCTTTTTCAATGACTTCAGGTCTCTGCCAGCTACTTACTTCCCCGAGTGTCTTGAGTTTCTCTTCTGGGTTCGGTTGCTTCATAAATTGGGCGACGCAGATCGCCGCCTGACTCGCCAAGACCGCCTCTTTGGTCAGCGCTTGGGTAGTGCTGAAGGTTGTCCAACCACCCCACGCAAAGCCGATGATCATTGTGATGATTGCCCCACAAATGAGGCCCCAAACTCCATACTTAATCTTCGCTGCAGTCTCTGGTTTCACTGACAAACCCTCCTGAGCCGGAATTTCTGATATGGAGCCATTCCGCCTCTCATGGCGGCGTCCACCGAGCGGGGACCCGTCGCCGTCTCACGCGTGCCGCCTTGTGGCGGTGAGCGCAAGCCCCATGGACGCGGGGTCAGGCGCCATCGGACGGGGACGCCAGCGCCCGGTACCCGCTCCGCCCGAGATCCTCGATCGCGCGTGGGACCGTGTTCGGATCGAGGAAGCCCGCCAGTGCCCGGCCGCTGGGCAGCGCCCGCGCCCGCGGGCCGGAACCATGCCGTACTGTATTACCGCTAGTACAATGGCACGTCCTTGTCAAGCCCTCACATTCGAAGGTTGTGCCCGAGAGCCCGGACGGGCCAGCCGTCGGACGCCGGGTTCCGACCGCCCAACGCGGGCGACCCGCGGGAGGACACCGGCACGGTCGACAAGCTCAGCCGGTGCCCAGCCGGTAGAGGAGCCAGACGCCGAGGCCGTACGCCACGACGATCAGCGCGCTTTCTGCGACGACCGGGCCCGGGCGCCGCTGGACCCGCGACAGGATCGCCATCACGCCGAAGGCGACACAGATAATCGCGGCCAGCGCGGCGACCGCATGATCGGGACTTACGGCCGCGAGGAGCGGCCCCCGCACGTAAGTCAAGTCCAGCAGCAGCAGCACGACCATGTTGAAGGCGACGCTGCCGAACACGTTGCCGACGGCGAGATCGAGGGCCCCGAGGCGCACGGCCGACACGGTGGCGGCCAGTTCGGGAAACGACGTCGTCATCCCGACGAGCAGCGTACCCACGAAGGTGACGCTGAGCCTGGTCTCCACTGCGAGCGCCTCGGCCGCGACCACGAGCAGCGGCGTGACCGCGGCGAGGCCTGTCGCGGCAAGCCCAAATCGTGCGACCGCGCGCCACAGGTCGGTGCGCGCTTCGGGGCTCGCGGGAGCCGATGGCTCGGGCTCGATCGCCAGCGACCGATAGACCAGCCGCATGCCCGCGACGTAGATCGCCCCGACGGTGAGAGTCTCGACGCCGACATGCCCGAGGCGACCCCAGCCCCTCACCAGGATTGCGCTGCCTGCGATCGCGGCGAGGACGATGCCGAGCAGCCCGAGCAGCGCGTGCTCGGTGGCGACCTGGTGGAGGAGCCGCTGCCGAGGGCGCGCGACGTCGAGGAGCGCGAGAATGAGCATGTTGGCGAGGGCGGCCCCGAAGAGATCGGCCACGCCGACGTCGGGGGCGTCGAGCGCCGCGGCGTTGAGATTCGTGAAAACCTCCGGCAGCGAGGTGCTCGCGGCGAGGAGCACCGAGCCGATCCACAGCCCGCCCAACCCCGTGGTCGCCGCGACGGTGTTCGCGTCACGGGCGAGCCGGCTCGCGAGCACGAAGACGAGCGCACCGACGAGCAGGATCGCCAGGAGCGGGGGCAGCGGCCCGTGACCCTCGAGGAGGCCGAGGAGCGCCGTCTTCACGCGTCAGGCCGCCGGACCGCGGCGCAGGTAGCCGAACCAGGGGGCGACGGCGAGGGCCCGTCCCTCGACGCCCCCTGGACGCCAATCGTCTCCGCCTGCTGGGCCATGGCGGCCGGCAGGAAGGCGGCCTGGCGTTCCGTCTTGACGTCGGCGCCGTCAGTCGTCCCGTCAGTCGTCATGGTGTAGCCACGCTGTCCGGAGAATCGTAGCACCCCCATCGTGTCGCCCCGAGAACCCTTCGTCGCCGGGGTCGGTCCTTCGGCGGCCGCGCCGTCGCCGCCGCCCTGGCACGCGCTGCCGCGCGGGGCGGTCGAGGAGCGCCTGGCCACGGGGCCGGCCGGCCTGGCCTCCCCGGACGTCGAGGCCCGCCTCGCCCGGCACGGCGAGAACCAGCTCGCAGAGGCACCGCCGCCGAGCGACCTCGCGCTCCTCGCCCACCAGTTCGAGAGCCCGCTGATCGCGATCCTGCTCGTGGCTGCCGTGGTCACGCTGGCGCTCGGCGAGTGGGTGGACACCGGCGTCATCGGGGTGGTCCTCGTGTTGAACGCGCTCATCGGCTTCATCCAGGAACGGAAGGCTGAACGGTCGGTTCGCGCGCTAATGCAGCTCGTGACGCCCCGGGCCCGCGTGATCCGCGACGGCCGCGAGCGCGAGATCGAGAGCCGGCGCCTCGTCCCCGGCGACCTCGTGTTGCTCGAGTCGGGGGGCCGGGTACCAGCCGACCTCCGTCTTGTCGGCGCGACGGCGCTGCTGGTCGACGAGTCGCTGCTCACCGGCGAGTCGACGGCAGTGATCACCCCGCGTACCTCACGCTCCTGGCCGGCGTGCTCGCAAACGAGGCCACCGCCTCGCTGACCGACTCGGGCTGGGAGACCCACGGTGACCCCATGGACGCCGCGCTCCTCATCGGCGCCGCGCGGCTCGGTGTCGGGCCCGCCGAGGCACGCGAGGCCTACGTGATGCTCGCGGAGATCCCGTTTGAGCCGGAGCGCCAGTACGCGGCGAGCGTGCGGCACCGGGGTGGCGAGCACGTCCTCTTCGTCAAGGGCGCGCCGGAGCGGGTCGTGGCGATGTGCTCTGCGATGCTCGACGCGACGGGGACGGTCGCGCTGGAGCGCGGCCGCGTGCTGGACGCCGCACGCGAACTGGCGGACGGCGGGCTCCGCGTGCTCGGCATGGCGTACCGGGTTCTTCCCGGTCCGCCGGTGGCGGCCGAGGCCGGCCAGGATCCGCACGATTTGGTGTTCCTCGGCCTCCAGGGCTCGATGGACCCGCCGCGCGTGGGCGTCCGCGAGGCCATTCGGAGCTGCCAGGAGGCCGGCATCCGGGTGGTGATGATCACCGGCGACCATGCGGCCACCGCGCGCGCGATCGCGGCCGATCTCGGCATCGCACCGCGGGACGCGCGGGTGTTGACCGGCTCGGGCCTGGCAGGTATGGACGCCGCCCGGGTGCACGAGGCGGTCCCGCGCGTCGCCGTCTACGCTCGGGTTGCGCCCGACCAGAAGTTGCGCGTCGTGCGGGCGTTGCAGCACCACGGCGAGGTCGTCGCCGTCACCGGCGACGGGGTCAACGACGCCCCCGCGCTCCGGGCGGCGCAGATCGGCGTGGCGATGGGGCGCGGCGGAACCGACGTGGCGCGCGAGGCCGCCGACATGGTGCTGGCCGACGACAACTTCGTGAGCATCCACGCGGCAGTCGAGGAAGGGCGCGTCACCTTCGACAACCTCAGGAAGGCGACGCTCTTCTTGATCTCGACGGGCGCCGCGGAGATCCTGATGATCCTCGGCGCGCTCCTGCTCGAATGGCCGCTGCCCCTGCTCCCCGCGCAGATCCTGTGGCTGAACCTGGTGACCGAGGGGCTGCAGGATGTCGCGATCGCCTTCGAGCCCGGGGAGGCCGGGGTCATGAAGCGGCCGCCGCGGTCCCCCTCTGAGGGCATCATCTCGCGGCTCCTCTGGGAGCGCACCGTGGCCGCGGGGCTCGTCATGGCGGTGGGAACGCTGGCGCTCTTCCGCTGGGAGCTCGGCGCCACCGGCGATCTCGCCCGTGCCCAGAGCGTGGCGCTCACGACAATGGTGCTGTTCCAGGCATTTCACCTGGGCAACTGCCGCTCCGAGCGCCGCTCGGCCTTTGCGGTGAGCCCGCTGTCCAACCCCTTCCTGCTGCTCGCTGCAGCGGCCGCCCTCGCGGTGCACGCCGCCGCGCTCTACGTTCCGGCGACCCAGTTCGTCCTGCGCGTGGTGCCAATCGAGCCCCGGGCGTGGGCCCGGATCGTGCTCGTCGCCGTGACCATCGTCGCCGCGGTGGAGGCGCACAAGCGGCTGCGCCGCCGTGCGTGAGGTCCCAGCAGAACGGCCGCCACTGGGTTCCGACCGTAGACCGTAGGCGTTCCGAAGGCGAGCTGGTCGCGGACCGGCACCGGCACGGTGAACACCCACTGGCGGACGGGGACATGGGGGAGGACGCGATCGACGAGGTGGGCGGCGAGCTCACTGCAGCTGAAGGCGACGACCAGCTCCTCGGCACAGGTGTCGCAGCGCACACGGACGAGATGGCCCAGGATCCCGCGCCGGAGGTAGGCCTCGAACTCCCGCTTGACGAAGGCGGGCAGCCCCGAGGTTTCGGCATCACCGGCCGTCTGGGCGAGGAAGCCACGGCGGCCGCGCATTCGCCAGGTCGGGATTGACACGGTCGAGAGACTGCCAGTACGTTGGACGCGCCGTCGTCACCCGGGCCATCCGACAGACGCCTCCATCCAGACAGCCGGCGTTGGGGGAGAAGGGAACCCGATGAAGATCAGCGCCTTTCACCTGATGCCTCACCGCGAGCTGCCCGCGGATTTCGAGCAACGCTACGAGTCCGTCTGGGTGACCCCCCCGTGGTGGGAGCTGGCCGACGCCCGCCGGGTGGGGCAGTACTACAACTGGACCCTGGACGAGCTGCTCTCCGCCGCCCGGTCCGGGTTCGACGGCCTCTGCACGAACGAGCACCACCAGAACGCCTACGGCTTCATGCCGAGCCCCAACCTCATGGGGAGCGTCCTGGCCAAGCTCACCCACGGCACGCACGTCGCCATCGTCCAGATGGGCTCCACCCTCCCGACGTCGAACCCGCCCATCCGCGTCGCCGAAGAGTACGCCATGCTGGACTGCATCAGCGGCGGGCGGCTGGTGGCCGGCTTGCCCCTGGGCAGCCCCATGGACGTGAACCTCTGCTACGGCATCACCCCCATGGAGCACCGGGAGCGTTACCGGGAGGCCTTCGCCCTGACCCTCAAAGCCTGGCAGGCCCGGGAGATCTTCGCCTGGAACGGCCGGTACTACCAGCTCGCCAACGTGAACCTCTGGCCCCGCCCGATCCAGGAACCCCATCCGCCGGTGTGGGTCCCCGGATCGGGGAGCATCAGCACCTTCGAGTTCGCGGCCGAGCACGAGGTCTGCTACTGCTTCTTGAGCTACGCGGGCGCCAGGTCGGCCAAGGCCATGATGGATGGGTACTGGGAGGTGCTGGCCAAGAAGGGGCGGGACGCGAACCCCTACCGCGCCGGGTTCCTCCAGCTCGTCGCCGTCTCCGAGACGGACGCCCGCGCCGAGGAGGAGTACGCGCGGCACGTCGAGTACTTCTACCACAAGTGCCTCCACGTGCCGGGCCAGTGGTTCTCCCCGCCGGGAAACCAGGACTACAAGAGCCTGGTGGCCACCACGCGCAACCCGGTGCGCCGGGCGGAGAATCCCAAAGACCTCCGGTACAAGGACTTCGTCGAGAAGGGGTACGTCATCGCCGGGAGCCCGGCCACCGTCCGCGACCGACTCCGGGAGGAGGTCGTCAAGGGCCTCCGCGTGGGGAACCTGATGGTGCTCGTGCAGATCGGCTCCATGCCCCACGAGCTCACCTTGAAGAACATCAGGCTTCTCGGCCAGGAGGTCCTGCCGCACCTGCGGGGCCTCTGGGACGACGAGGGATGGGTGAACCACTGGTGGCCTCAGGGGTTGCGCCCGGCCACGCCGCAGCCCGTGGAGTCCCACGCCCGCGCCTGACAAAGGAGCCCCCCATCGCCACGCGGGAGCAGACCGTCTCCGTCTGGCAAGACCGGATCCACATGCGGGTCCTGTCCGAGGGCCGCGGGCCGGCCGTGGTCTTCTTCCACGGCCCCTGGGGCCTGACCTGGGATCCGTTCCTGGGCGAGCTGGCCCGGAGCTTCACCGTCCATGCCCCGGAGCACCCCGGCACCACCCCGGGACGGCCCGACGACATCCACCAGCTCGATGGCCTGTGGGACCTGGTCCTCTGCTACGACGAGCTGCTGGAAGGGCTCGGGCTCGCGGGCGCGGCCTTCGTGGGCCATTCCTTCGGCGCCATGGTGGCCTGCGAGGTGGCGGCGGCCCACCCGGGTCGCGTCCGCCGCCTGGCGCTCCTGGACCCCATCGGGTTGTGGCGTGACGACGCCCCCGTGACCAACTGGATGCTGCTGAACCCCGCCGAGCTTCCCGGCTACGTCTTCCGCGACCTCGAGGGCGAGGCCGCGCGGCGGATGTTCGCGCCCTCGGAGGACCCGGAAGCCCGGATCATGGCCCGGGTCCGGCTGATGTGGGCCATGGGCGCCACCGGGAAGTTCATCTGGCCCATCCCGGACAAGGGACTGAAGAAGCGCCTCCACCGCGTCACGGTGCCCACCCTGCTCGTCTGGGGCAAGGAGGACCGCCTGGTCCCGCCGGTGTACGCCGACGAGTTCGTCCGGCGCATCCCTGGGGCGCGGGTGGAGACCGTGGAGCGCGCGGGGCACGCGCCCCACCTGGAGCAGCCGGAGACGGTCGCGCGGCTGGTCCGCGACTTCTTGACCGCTGGTTTCGCTCCCAGGGGAAAAAGGAGCCGCTCGTGAAGGCGACCGCCGCCGCGCTCCTCGCCCTCTCCCTGGTCGTGGCGCCGGCGGCCGCCCAGGAGGTCACCGAGCCCGGCAGCGGCGTCAGGTTCGCCGTGAAGAGGGGCGACCTGTCGCTTCTCGGCGTCGGCCTGCGCACCCGCACCTGGTTCAAGGTGAAGGTGTACGCGATCGCCCTTTACGTCGCCGACTCGGCGCTCTCCGGCCCGCTCGCCGTGCACAAGGGAGCTCTCGGCAGCGCCGCGTTTTACAAGGACCTCATCTGGGGCGACTTCGCCAAGGAGGTGCATCTCAAGTTCACGCGCGACGTGGACCAGGGCACGATCCAGGACGCCATGCGCGAGGCGCTTGCCGGCGCCGACAAGGCCAGGATCGACACCTTCGTCGGCTACTTTCCCGAGATCAAGGCCGGCCAGGAGTGCGTCATCCGCTGGGTTCCGGGCGGGACACTCGAGACGGTCATGGCCGGGAAGACGAAACCGCCCATCGCCGACAGGAATTTCGTGGCGGCGGTCTTCGCCGTGTGGTTGGGCGAGAAGGCCATTCAGGAGGAGATCAAGAAGGGGCTCGTGTCGCGGGCCCCCGCGCTGATCAAGTAGGGCCTGGCAGCCCCAGGCGGATCTGTGCGAGCCGCCCGAAGGGAGGACGGAGTCGCGGGCGCGGCGACCGGGGCGGCTGGTAGGCAGCCCCGGCTCCACGGTCTCTATCCAGAGGACATCGCGGGGGACTCGTCAGGGCTTGACCACGAAGTTGCCGTATTCCTGGAAGTTCCGGTCGAACGCGAACGCGACCCGAACGTCGAGGCGCTGGATGAGGGCGAAGCTGGTGCAGTCGGTGAAGCTGAAGGCCTTGTCGTCGTAGCGCCGGAAGATCTGCCAGGCGGCCTCGAAGTCCTCTGGAGTCACGGGCTCGACTCGAACAAACCGGCTGCTCTGAACGCTCTGCCCGAAGTCCACCGCAGCGCGGTGGCCCACGCGCACCCGGATCAGCGTGTAGACCTCGTCGAGGATGTAGTCGGTCGTGACCAGCCGCTCGCCCTTCGACATCAGCGCATCGCGCGCCAGGAGGGCGCGCGCATGATGGCGATCCCGCTCGTTCTCGATCGCGAAGAAGGCGCTCGTGTCTACGAAGACCACTCCGCCTCTCCGTAGAGGTACTTGTCGTGCCTGGCGGAGAGATCCCTCGGGCCTTTGAAGGAGCCGCGACGCCTGTAGAACGGGTCTTCGCTGTACGCTTCGCGGACCCGGGCCGGCGCGCGCCGGCGTTCCTCGATCAGGGCTCGGATGAACCCGCTGACGGTGAGGCCGTCGGCGGCGGCCTCCTTGCGGACGAACTCGTACTGATCGACCGACAGTTCGAGCGTCAGGCGCTTCGCTGGCATGGTACCCTCCGTGAGTACGTACATACTCACACACGAAGCCAGCCGCGCGCAAGATGCCTCTCGTGTAGCGGGCGTCAGTGGGTCGAGATGAGCGCGTCGAGGTCCACTCCATCGCACTTGCCGCACCTGGCGTCGGCGCCGGGATCGAGGCCGCCACACCGCGGACGGGAACAGTGAGATCGTCGCGCTGCGACATGTTGCGGTCGGCCGGACCGTCCGGAAGAGAGCGCCGGAGGCCGCCCGGGTCGGGCGGGCGGCCCTCCGGCGCCCGGGGGCGGGCGGTCGCATGGTCTCGAAGCCCGGCTCCGACGCGACGCGCGTCCAGGTCCGGTCCGCGCGCGGGACGGGCACCGGACCAGGGTCCTCACCCGCCCCGGGGCGTAGTGGAGCCCTCGGACGGCGATCTTCGGGATCACCCGCGGCGGCCTAGCCGACCGGGAGCCCGTACTCCCCGAGCAGCGCCTCGATCGCCTTCCAGGTCTCCTCCTCGACGGCGATCCCGTCGCGGCGGCGCTGCTGCTCCGTGCGGTGCTCCAGCTCTCCGGGGTGGAGGATCTCGCGGAAGCCGGCGGCGGGGGGCGCGGTCTTGACGTAGCGGATGAAGTCGCTCACCTGCCGCCTGAACTCCGCGAGCGGCATGAACGCCTCGATCCGCCAGCAGACGTAGAACGAGCCGTCGTTGTGCCTGCCGCGGGGATCGTGGCCGAACCCGAGCGTCGTGAGGATCCCCGAGAACACCTCTCCCATGAAGGAGAGGCCGTAGCCCTTGTGCCCCTGCCCGCCCCCGAGCGGCAGCAGCGCGCCGCCGCCGCTGTAGGCGAAGGGGTCGGTGGTGGGGTTGCCCTCCCGGTCGATGAGCCAGCCGGGCGGGATCTGCTGGCGGCGGGTCTGGGCCACGAGGAGCTTGTTGCCGGCGACGGCGCAGGTGGCCATGTCGATGAAGACGGGTGTGGGCTCGTCGGAGGGGACGGCGATGCAGACGGGATTCGTGCCGAGCCGCGCCTCCCGCCCGCCGAAGGGAACGACGGACTTGGGGCCGCGCCCGGAGTCGGTGAACAGGATCGCCGCCAGACCCTCGCGCGTCGCCATGATCGGGTAGGGCGCGAGACGCCCGATGTGCCCCTGCTGGTAGATGGTGACGGCGGCGATGTTCTGCTCCTTCGCCTTCCGGATGGCCAGCTCCGCCGCCCGGCGCGTCACCACGAAGCCGAATCCCCAGTGGCCGTTGACGCGGGCGGTCGTGGGCGTCTCCCCCTCGATCTCGGTCGGGGCGCCCGGCACGATGTGGCCCTTCCGGATGCGGTCCACGTAGACGGGGAGCTGGATGACGCCGTGGGAGTCGTGGCCGGTCAGGTTCGCCGACACGAGGCCTTCGGCGACGACGTGGGCCTCGGCGTCGGGCGCGCCGGCGGCGGCGAGGATGCCGCGGGTCAGGCTCTCCAGGTGCTCGGCGGTGAAGACTCGCATGCTGGCGCCTCCCGGCAGACAGTGGCGCCAGTCTACCAGCCGGCACGGCAGAGGGAAATCGGGTATGCTCCAGGCGCGCGATGGGTGAGCTCCTCTGGATGGAGGAGGCGCGGCGATGACAGCGGACCTGACGGTGGGCGTGCTGCATCCGGGCGAGATGGGGAGCGCGGTGGGCGCCGCCGCCCGCGCCGGCGGGGCCCGCGTGCTGTGGGCCTCCGAAGGGCGCGGGCCGCGGACGGGCGAGCGCGCGGCCGCCGCCGGCCTCGAGGACGCGGGCACGCTCGCGGCGCTCGCGGGCCGGAGCGACGTGATCGTCTCCGTGTGCCCGCCCCACGCCGCCGCCGACGTCGCCCGCGCGGTGGCGGCCCTCCGCTATGCCGGCGTGTACGTGGACGCCAACGCCGTCGCCCCGGCGACCGCCCGCGAGATGGCGGCCGCCGTCGAGCCGGCGGGGGCCGTGTTCGTGGACGGGGGCATCGTGGGCCCGCCGCCGTGGCGGGCCGGGACCACCCGGCTGTATCTCTCGGGCCGGGAGGCGGCGCGCGTGGCCGCCCTCTTCCCAGGCGGGCCGCTGGAGGCGATCGCCCTCGAGGCCCCGCCGGGGGCGGCCTCCGCGCTCAAGATGGCCTACGCCGCGTGGACGAAGGGAAGCGCCGCGCTCCTCATGGCCGTCCGCGGCCTCGCGCTGGCCGAGGGCGTGGACGAACCGCTCCGGCGCGAGTGGGAGCACTCCCAGCCCGACCTCCCGGCGCGCTCCGAGCGCGCGGTCGCGGGGAGCGCGCAGAAGGCCTGGCGCTTCGTGGGCGAGATGGAGGAGCTGGCGGCGACGTTCACGGCGGCCGGGCTCCCCGACGGCTTCGCGCGGGCCGCCGCCGAGGTTTATCGGCGTCTGGCCGGCTACAAGGACGCGCCGACCCCGCCGTCGGCGACCGAGGTGGCCGAGCGGCTCGTGAAGGAGCCGGCGCTACCCGCGCCCTCTCCCCCACAGGGGGAGAGGGGAGGGTGAGGGGGTCCTCCGCGGCGGCTTGTGCTCCACGGTCAGGGAGCCGGTTTCACGCGCTGCTGCCAGTCGACGCCGACCGTGCCGAAGGTGGCCATGCCTTGCCTCCTGTGTGGGACGCGCGCGGCTCCGGCGTCAGGCGATGGTCACGCCGGTCGCCGGCCTCACCGCGGGGCTCCTACCCCTTCAGCTCCTTCTTCAGCTCTCGCAGGAAGCGCCAGTCGGTGCCCTCGGTGATGATCTTCTTCGGGCCGGACTTGATCATCCCGGCCTCCTGGAGTCGAAGCGCGTAGAAGCGCACCGTGTCCTCCGGCTCGTACTCGCGCCACTTGCCGTAGGGGACGTCCTTCATGGTCTGAAGCGCGTAGTCGTAGCTCTTCGCGTAGCCCTTGTCCACGACGGACCGGGCGGCCCGGTCCGGCTCGAGGGCGCAGACGTCGGCGGCCTTCAAGATGGCACGCACCGCCCGCTTGGTGGCCACCGGGTGCTTCCTGACGAACTCCCGGTTCCCTGCGGCGATGCAGCAGAAGTACTGCGACCAGGGCCGGTCCACCGCGCTGTTGACCACCACGTGACCGATCTTCTTCGCCCGGAGCTCCTGTGCGTCGGGCGGAAAGGCCAGGAAGGCGTCGACCCTGCCCTCGGCGAGAAGCCGCATGGAGTCGGCCGAGGGATGTGTCACCCAGTTGATGTCCTTGCGGGGGTCCAGGCCGACGTAAGCCGCCATGCTGGCGAGGAAGACGTGCTGACTGGATCCGAGCTCCTGCAGGGCGACGGTCTTCCCCCTGAGGTCGCGGATCGAGCGGATCCGCTCGGTCCCGAACAGCTCGAAGCAGCCCGTGTGGACCCCGGCCAGGAGGACGACCGGGTCCCCCGCGTCCACTCGGATGATGAATGGGGCCACGAAGTTCAGCGTGATGTCGGCTTCGCCGGCAGCCAGGGCCTTCGCCGTGCCGATCCCTGCCGCTGCCCTGACGTACTGCACGTCAGAAAACCCCTCGGCGTGCAGCAGTTCTTCGGCCACGTACTGGGGAGCGATGCAGATGCCGCCGATCTTGACCAGCTTGATCGTTCTGGTCTCCGGCGGCGGCTCCGCAGCGACCGGCTCGACCTCGACGCCGAGGAGAGCTGCCGTCCCCGCAAGGGTCAGCCCCCCCAGGAACTCGCGTCGGCTCCAGAGTTCAGCGCGTCGCCTATCCATTGCCGCCTCCTTGGCCCCACCCCAACCCCTCACTGAATGACCTCGTCGGCCCGCAGGAGCACCGACGGCGGGATCGTCAGCCCGAGGGCCTTCGCGGTCTTCAGGTTGATGAGGAGCTCGAACCTGGTGGGTCGCTCGATCGGCAGGTCGCCCGGTTTGGCGTGCTCCCTCTGTGCGAACGTCGCCGGCAGGCGACTCTTTGCCGCCAGCTGCGCGACTCGTGTGCGGTGAAACCAGAACATTACGTCCCCTCCCTGCCCCGCGTCCGAGGATGTACCACACTCAGCCGGGCGCCGGCCCCACGAGGCATTGCCGGGGATCCCGAGGGTCAGCCCAGACGCCGATCACGAGCGCGCGGCGGTGGTCGCTCACGCATAGCGGCCGAAGCACGCCCCAGCTTCATCACGAACTACATCGAGGCCGAGGCGCATGCCCTCTTGCTCCGCAAGCTGGCCGCGCCATCGCCCGCGACTGGCTCCTCAGTGGAGACCTCCCCGTCTTGGCCCCGATGTGTTCCTTGTGTTACAATGAACACATGGACACAACGATCCGGAACCTGGACGAGGGCGCCTACCGAGAGCTGAAGGCGCGGGCGGCACTGACCGGCAAGACGATCGGTGAGCTCGTGAACGAAGCGATCCTCTGCTACCTCGCGCGGCCCGGCGTCCTGCCGAAGCGGGGCAGCTTGCGCGATCTCACACCCGAGGCCTATCCCAAGGGCAACGAGCGCCTCAGCGAGCAGATTGACGCCGTCGTGTACGGTCCCTGAGGCGCCACTCCCTTGGTCGTCCTCGACTCCAGCTTCCTCGTCGCCCACCACAACACTCGCGACATCCACCACGCAGCCGCGGCCCGGGCGATGGAGCGACTGCTCGCCGGCGAATGGGGCTCGCCCCTGTTGCTCGAGTACGTTTTCCTCGAGGTCGTCACCGTGCTTCTCGCTCGCCGCGGGCTCGACGTAGCGTCCCGGGTCGCGATGGTCCTCCTTCAGGCGCGCGAGGTCGAGTTCGTCCCGTGCTCGGACATCTTCCTCGACACGCTCGAGACCTTCCGCGCTCAGCGCGGCAACCGACTGAGCTTCACGGATGCCGCTATCGTCACGCTCTCTCGAGCGCGCAACGCTCGCTTCGTCGCCACCTTCGATGAGGACTTCCGGCAGATGAGCCCGCTCGCTGTCGTCCCCGGCTGAGTGAACAGGTGACGGAGCCGAGGCGCGTCCAGGGCGGGCCCGGCGACAGAACCCGCGGCGGGTCGCCGGCAGTGCCCGGAGGGGTCCTAGCGGAGCGTTCGGTCGAAGAACTCGATCGTCCGGGACCACGCGAGCCTGGCCGCCGCCGCATCGTAGCGGGCGCCGCCCGTGTCGTTGTGGAAGGCGTGGTTGACGCCGTCGTACATGTGGAGCGTGTAGGTCTTGCGCGCCGCCTTGAGCGCCGCCTCGAAGGGCGGCACGGTGGCGTTCACCCGCTCGTCGAGCCCCGCGTAGTGGAGCAGGAGTGGCGCCTTGATCGCCGGCACCTTGTCGAGCGGCGGGGCGACGCCGTAGAAGACCACGGCCGCCTGGACGTCGGCGCCCGAGGCGGCGATCTGCCCGACCATCCCGCCGCCCCAGCAGAAGCCGACGACGCCCACGCGTCCGGTCGCATCCGGGCGACTCCGGAGATAGTCGATCGCCTTGAGCGCGTCGGCGAGCGCGACCCGCGCCTCGACCTGGGCGAACCTGGTCCGCGCCTCGTCCTCGCTCGCGGGCGTGCCGCCGATCGCCGACATGAGGTCGGGCGCGAGCGCGACGTAGCCGGCGATCGCCGCGCGCCTGGCGACGTCGCGGATGTGCGGCTGCACCCCGCGGTTCTCGTGGATGACGATGACTCCCGGCGCCCTCGCGCCCCCGGCCGGGCGGGCGAGGTACCCCTTCACCGCGCCCGTGGAGCCGGCGTAACTGACCGCCTCGATCTTGAGGCGCGCATCGGCTTCGGGGACCGTCTCGGCGAGCGCGTAGTTGGAATCGAGCTGCGGCAGGAGCGCGAGCGCCGCGGCCGTCGAGCCGACCAGTCTCGCCAGCCGGTCCAGGAACAGCCGCCGGTCGAGGTGGCCGTGGGTGAAGTCATCGTAGAGCTGGATGATCCGCTGATCCACGACGCGCCTCCTCGTCGGTTCCCATGGGTCGCTGACTTTTCCGGTCAATCGCGGGACGAACAGTGCTCTTCCCGCTGCGGCCCCGGCCGTTGACAACGGCCCCGGTTTCCCCATCGTTCCGGGCTGGAGCGTCTATCACGCCCGGCGGGAGAAGTGACGGGGGTGAATCCGCGCCAGGTGCCGTTGTCGGCGCCGTGGGAACCGCGCTAAGCTGGAGGCGTGACGGCAACTGGACCGGGGGGGGGCAGCCATGGCGGGTGACGCGTACGACCGGACGTCCCAGGATGTCGGTAACATCGTGGCGCTGGAGCACGTCAACGTGAGGATCCCCGACCAGCAGCTCGCCACCCTTTTCTACGTCGGCGGCCTCGGGCTGACCCGTGACCCGTACCTGATGACCGGCCTCGAGAACATGTGGATCAACATCGGGCAGCAGCAGTTCCATCTGCCCACCGGCCCACCGCAGGTGCTGCGCGGCCACGTGGGCCTCGTCATCCCCGACTTCGACGAGCTGCCCGGGCGACTGGCCGCGGTCAAGTCCCCGCTCCAGGGGACGAAGTTCGGCTACGCGGTGGAAGACAAGCACATCCGCGTGGTCTCGCCCTGGGGGAACGCGATCCACTGCTACCCGCCCGGCCCCGCCTTCGGCGACATGACGCTCGGCATGCCCTACGTCGAGCTCTCGGTCGCGCCGGGCGCGGCCGACGGGATCGCCGGCTTCTACCGGGCCGCCCTCGGGGCGCCGGCGGCGGTCGTCCGGAACGGCGGCGGGGCGGCGGCGCGGGTGACCGTGGGACCGCGGCAGGAGCTGATCTTCCGGGAGACCGCGGACGCGATCCCGCCCTACGACGGCCACCACCTGCAGATCTACATCGCGAACTTCTCGGGTCCTCACCGGTGGCTCGAGGAGCGCGGGCTCGTCACCGAAGAGAGCAACTGGTACCAGTACCGGTTCCAGGACATCGTCGATCCCGGGACGGGCCGGGTGCTCTTCACGATCGAGCACGAGGTCCGGAGCCTCCTGAGCCCGCTCTACCTCCGGCCGCTCGTCAACCGCAATCCGGCCCAGCGGCAGCCCACCTACCAGCGCGGCCGCGACGCCTTCGTGCCCGGGATCGGCTGAGCTTCGGAGGGGGCCTCGACGGCCCCCGATCAGAGCCGCGGGGCGACCCGTTCCGCGAAGAGGCGCATCGAGGTGAGCACGCGCTCGTGCGGGATCTGGGCGCCGACGTTCATCCAGACCGACAGGCTCGAGAATCCGAGCTCCTCCCGCAGCGCGCGGAGCCGCTCCGCCACCGCCTCCGGCGTTCCGTAGACCACCTGCTCGGCGAGGATCTCGTCGTAGGAGAGCGCCCTCAGCCGCTCGGCTTCCGCTCGCCGGGTGGGCGACCGCCAGAGCGCCTCGGCGATCGAACGGAACCAGTGCAGCGTGCTCGCCTCCGGCGCCTCGCGGGCCTGCCGCGCCGTCTCGGCCACGTACACGGGGACGAGGAGCGCGACGTGTCCCCGTCCTCCGTGACCGGCCACGCGCCACGCCTCGTGGTAGCCGCCGAGGAACCGCCGCAGGTTGGAGATCGGGCTCGTCCGCACGGCCACGAAGAGCGGATAGCCGAGACGGCCGACCATCGGGTAGGTCTCCTCGGAGGTGGCGGCGACCCGGAGGGGCGGGTGGGGCTTCTGGTAGGGCTTCGGCGTCACGCACACGTCGCGGAACTGGTAGTAGCGCCCCTCGTGGGAAAACCGCTCCTGCGTCCACGCCTTCACGAGGATCTCGAGGGTCTCGAGGAACCGCTCGCGGCTCTCGCGGTACGGGACGTTGAATCCCTCGTAATGGCCGGGCAGGCCGCTCCGGCCCACGCCGAAGTCGAGCCGGCCGCGGGAGAGGTGATCGACCGTGGCGACGTCTTCGGCCAGCCGCAGGGGATGGCTCAGCGGCAGCACCTGCACGGCGATCCCGATCTTGACGCGCCGGGTAGAGGCCGCGATGGCGGCCGCCACCACGAGCGGCGAGGCGAGGACGGAGCGGTCCTTCTGGAAGTGCAGCTCGCCGAGCCAGATCGCGTCGAAGCCGAGCTGCTCGGCGGCGCCCATCTGGGCCATCGACTCCGCGAAGGCGGTCGCCTCGCTCATCCCGGCCGGGCACTGGAACTCCGTGAAGAGCCCGAGCTCCATGTCAGCCTCGCCGGTGGATGCCGCTGCCGGTCAGGCAATCCCACAGGTTGGCCACGTTCAGCCGCATCAGCTGGGGCGCCATGCCGGCCTGCTCGACGTCCATCGGGTATCGGTCCGTCATGGCGACCCCCGTCGCCCGCACCCGGACGAGGGCGTCGTTCGGGCCGATCTTCGGGACCGGCACCTCCTCCAGGCGGACCGGCCCGCCGACCTCGCGAAGCACCATCGCCTTCACCGTCGCGACCTCCCGGGGCCGACCGGATGGAACCCTCAGATGATCGCGATCGCCTCGACCTCGATCAGGTAGTCCGGGTGAGCCAGCGCGCTCACCTCGACCATCGTCGACGCCGGCCCCTTGGCGCCGAAGAACTCTTCCCGGATCGCGCGGAACTCGGGACGGTAGCGCGCGTCGGTCACGTACGTGTTGATCTTGACGACGTTCGCGAGCGCGCCGCCGCCCGCCTCGACGAGCGCCCTGATCGCGGCGAACACTTCCCGCGCCTGCCCCTTGAAGTCGCCACGGTGACGGACGCCCCCATCCCTGTCATAGGCGACCTGGCCCGCGAGAAAGAGGATGGTCCCCGCCCCCGTGACCTTGACGCCCTGGCTGTAGCCCGGCGGATCGTAGACGCCCGGGGCACAGAACTTCTCGATGGTCACCATGCGCGGCCCTCCGATCCCGAAGGTTGCGAAGCAGGAGGTTGCGACCCAGGACTATATCATCCAGTATCCCGCCTCCCTCCCCCAAGTCGGTCCCTCCCTGACCCGCTTGCTCGCGCGGCGCCCGGACTCCAGATGCCGATCCCGCGGGAGCAAGGTGAATTTGCCCGGGGGCCTCAGCCGTCTCACCCTGACGTAGGGGGGTGACTGCCATGTCCCGGATGCGTGCGGGTGCCATGATCACGACCTGGCTGCTGCTGCTCGCGGCGGTCGGCGGCGCGCCGGCCGTCGGGAACGCCCAGGCGCCAGCAACCCCGGACGCCGGGGTCGGCCGGACGCCGCCACGCCTGAGCTTCATCGACGGGCAGGTCTCCTTCTGGAGACCAGGCGCCGAGGAGTGGGTGGCAGCCCGGATCAACACGCCGCTCGCCCCGGGCGACGAGCTCTACACCGGATCCCCCGGCAACCTCGAGCTCCAGATCGGCGCGCGCGCGTACGTGCGCGCCTGGGCCAGCACCCAGCTCGGCCTCGCGACCCTCGAACCGGACTACCTGCAGCTCAAGGTCACGACCGGTCACGTCTCGCTGGACATCCGCCGGCTCGATCCCGGCCACACCGTCGAGGTCGCCACTCCGAACGCCGCGTTCACGATCGAGCACGCCGGGTATTACCGGGTGGCCGTCGCGCAGACCCGGACGTCGTTCATCACCCGCCGCGGCGGCCGGGCCACCGTCACGCCCGCGAACGGGCCGGCGGCCGCCATCGCTCCGAGCGAGCAGGTGGTCGTCGAGGGCACGGACAGCCCACAGGTGGCCACGTACGTCGCGCCCCAGCTCGACGACTGGGACCGCTGGAACTACACCCGCACCGATCAGCTCATCGAGGCCGTGAGCGCGCGTTACGCGCCGCCCGGCGTCTACGGTGTCGATGACCTCGACCACCATGGGAGCTGGCGGGTCGTCGCAACCTATGGCCCGGTGTGGGTGCCCACTGCCGTGCCTGCCGGCTGGGTGCCCTACAGCACGGGGACCTGGGTCTGGGATCCGTTCTTCGGCTGGACCTGGGTGGACACCGCGCCGTGGGGCTGGGCTCCCTACCACTACGGTCGCTGGGTCTTCGTGGACGGGTTCTGGGCGTGGGCACCCGGGCCCATCGTGGTCCGGCCGGTCTACGCTCCGGCGCTCGTCGTGTTCTTCGGAGGCCGCGTCACCATCGGCCCGGCCGTGGGCTGGGTCGCGCTCGGCTGGGGCGAGCCCATCATCCCCTGGTGGGGGCCGGTCGGGTTCGTCGGCGCGCCGTGGTGGGCGGGCTGGGGTGGACCGCGGATCGTCAACAACGTGGTGATCACCCACACCACGGTGGTGCACGTGCACGAGATCAACGTCTACCGAAACGTCACCCTGCACAACGCCGTGGTGGTCGTTCCGCGCGACCGCTTCGGCCGAGGGCCCGTGGCGCGCGTGCGCATCGCCCAGGTGGATCCGGGCCATCTGGAGCCCGTGCGCGAGAAGCTCGGGGTCGCGCCGGTCCGCGCGAGCCTCGCCCCAGACACGGTCCGCGGCGTGCGCCCGCCGGAGGCAGCGCTCAAGCGGACGGTGGTCGCCACGCGTGCGCCCGAGGATCCGGGGCGCTGGCTCAAGCCTCACGGCATCCCGGAGCCGTCAGCGACGCGCGCGCCGCAACCGCGGCTCGTGCCGCGGCCCGCGCGGCCGAACGAGGCGGAGCCCGCACCCCGGCCGCCTTTCGGTTCGAGCAACGTCGAGCGTCCGCGGCCGCCGATGCCGCCGCGCTTCGAGCGCGGGCCGGCCCCGTCGGCGGCGCCCGCCGTCCCGAAGCCGCAGCCGTCGCGGGCGGTCGTGAAGCCTGAGCCGGCCACCCCCGCGCCGGCGCGCCCGGCGCCACCGACTGGAAGTGAGCCCAGACTGGCTCCGCCTGCGCCACGCGCCCAGCCTCGGCTTGGCGCGCCGACGCCGGCGTCGCCCCCACCATCTCGCGGCGAGCCGCGCCCCGCTCCGCCTGAAGCACGCGTGGAACCTCGGCCTGCTCACCCGGCACCGGGCGCGGAGCGTGGAGCACCGGCCCCGCCACGAGCGCAGGTGCCGGGGCGGCAGGCGCGGCAGCAGCCGCCCGCCGTCCGGGAAGCGCCGCGGTCCGAGATGCGCTCGCTTCCGGGAGAGCCGGCGAACCGTCTCTTCCCCCAGGGGGTCGCGGGGGCGCCGGGGAGAAGCAAGCCACGCGCGTTGGAGACGCCCGGCGCCGCTCCGCGCGGCTCGGCGCCAGGCGGGCGTCCTCGCCAGCCGGAGTCGGCCGGCGGACCGCCCCGGGAAGGGGCTTCGCCTCAGGGTCCGCCGGGCCGCTGACGGCGGGGCGCGCCCGCGCGCGGACGCTCCTCCGTCGGTGCTTCGGGCTACCGCCGCCCCGCGAGCGACCGGTACCAGTCGAGCACGTCCTCGCCCTTGCAGAAGAGGACGCCCGGCCGCTTTCGCATGTACGCGTAGATCTTCTCGTCAGACAGCGATCTCGCGGGCCCGGAGCTGTGAGACCCCGGCGAGCAGATCGAAATCGCGGTCATGGTGCAAGACATCGAGGCCGTTCCGGATGGCGCAGGCAGCGATCAGACAATCGACGCCCGACCGGATCGTCAACCCGGCCCGACGTGCCACGCGATACAGACGGATCGCTTCGTCGAAGACCACCGCGCGGAGGGGTGACTCGACGATCGGGAAGGCCAGCATCGCGTCGCGCGCCACGCGAAACGCGGGCTCGTCGCGGAAGCCCTGTAGCACTTCCTGCACGACGGGGAGGCAGGTCGCCACCTCCTCGAGATCGATCACGGATTCGAGGCGAAGACGTCCGGACCTGTGAAAGACCTCCACCCAGACGGACGTGTCAACGAGAACCACGCCGAGCGCGCCGCCGCCGGATCATCCGAGGCTGATCGTCTCGCATCTCGGAGAGGTTCCCCTCCCACAGGCCCGATCCGGCAAGCTCCAGGATCCGCCCGGCCCGGACTCGCCGCACGAAGTCCTCCAGAGCGCGCTCGACCGCGCGGGAGAAGGTTCGCTCGCCGCTGAGCCGGAGGGCCTCCTGGAGGAGCGTCTCATCAAGCACAAGATTTGTACGTTTCATGCGCATAGCTTACCGGGCTCGCCGAAGGGCCGTCAAGGGCCTTGACTCGCTCCCCGTGCGCTGAGACCCGAACCGCCCGGAACGATGGGCGTTCGGGCGGACCGCGATCGACCCTTCGCGGAGCACGAGCCCCTCGTCGCGCGGGTCGGTCGCCGCGTCCCTCGCGGGTCGGGTGGCCCTCGGCCCGCGGGCCGGTCAGCCGGTGCGCCGTCTCCCAGCCGCCGGCCGGCCCGCTGGCGCGCGGCACCCCAGGTGGACTATGCTGGCGGGCGCTCGGGGGAGGGGCGCGGCGCGGGCGTCCGGCACGTGGAGAACCCGCGACCGATCGAGGCCGCGGTGGGGAAGGCGATCGTCCGTGACCACGCGAGGAGCCACGCCGATGCTGCGACAGGTCCTTGACCTCCTCGAGGTCCTCGACGACCCGCGGGCATCGGGTGCGGCCGTCGCGGGCCTCTTCCGGGCGCGCGGCGCACGCGAGGTGGCGGTCGAGACGGTCAGCGGCGAGCGTGGCAAGACCGACTTCGTCAAGGTCGTGATCCCCGGGGCCCGCGGTAAGCGCGCCGGCGGCCCCGCCCCGACGCTCGGCGTCATCGGGCGGCTCGGGGGCGTCGGCGCGCGGCCCGCGGAGATCGGCTACGTGTCCGACGGGGACGGCGCCACGGCGAGCCTCGCGGCGGCCCTGAAGCTCACCGACATGGCCCGCCGCGGGGACGTGCTGCCCGGCGACGTCATCGTGACCACGCACGTCTGCCCCGACGCCCCCGTGACCCCCCACGAGCCGGTCCCGTTCATGGGCTCGCCGGTGGACATGGCGACGATGAACCGGCTCGAGGTGGACCCCTCCATGGACGCCGTCCTCTCGATCGACACGACCAAGGGCAACCGCGTGATCAACCGCCGCGGCATCGCCATCTCCCCGACCGTCTGCCGCGGCTGGATCCTCCGGGTGAGTGAGGACCTCCTCGACGTGCTGCAGCGGGTCACGGGCCGGCTGCCGGTCGTGCTCCCGCTCACGATGCAGGACATCACGCCGTACGGGAACGGCGTCTACCACCTGAACAGCATCCTCCAGCCGGCCACCGCCACGGCCGCGCCCGTCGTCGGCGTCGCGGTCACGACGGAGGTGCCGGTGGCGGGGAGCGCGACCGGGGCGAGCCACGCGGTCGACCTCGAGCTGGCGACGCGCTACGCGGTCGAGGTGGCGAAAGGCTTCGGGGCGGGACGGCTCCGCTTCCACGATCCGGATGAGCTGGGCCGGCTGGTCCGGCTCTACGGCGAGATGCGCCATCTGCAGACGGCGGGGAGGGCGGGCGGATGAGCGCGGTCCTCGGCGCCGTCACGATCGGCCAGAGCCCGCGGACCGACGTCATCCCCGAGCTGGCGGCCCTCCTGCCGGGCGTCGTCTTCCGCGAGGCGGGCGCCCTCGACGGGGAATCATCGGAGGCGCTCCGGCGGCTCGCCGCGCGGCCGGCGGGCCCCCTCCTGGTGACGCGCCTCCGCGACGGCGCGGAGATCCAGGTCGGGGAGGCCGACGTCGTGCCGCGCCTCCAGCGCGCGATCGACCGCCTCCAGGGCGAGGCGGAGGCGATCCTCCTCCTCTGCACGGGGCCGTTCCCCGCGCTCGCCTCCCGGGTGCCGCTCCTCTACCCGGACCGCGTCCTCGGCCACTTCGTCAGCGCGGTATTCGACGGCCCCGTCCTCGCCGTTCTGACGCCCGCCGAGGCGCAGATCCCCTGGCAGGAGAAGCGCTGGCGGGAGCGGGCCGGCGCGACGGTGGCGGTCGTCGTCGCGGCGGCGAGCCCGTACACGGCGGACTGGCGACGCGCGTTCGAGCCCGCCCTCGGGACGGTGAGGGCCCGCCAGCCGAGCCTCGTGGTGATGGACTGCCTCGGCTACGACGGCGCGATGCGCGAGCTGGTCCGCGCCCGGACGGGCGCCCCGGCCGCCCTCGCGCGCACCGTCCTCGCCCGCGCCGCCGCCGAGCTGCTCGCGCTCCCCGGAGGGGCGGGGTGAGGGCTCACCGAAGAGGATCCCGAGCACCCCCTGGGCGCTTTTCCTCATGAGAATGAGCCGTTCGGCCGATGGATTCCCCTCCCTGCATGCCCCAGTGTAGTCGGTGAACTCCGGGAATGTCTTGACTCCCATGCTGCTCAGCCGAGAGAGCCAGTACGGGCTGGAGGGGTTGGTGGTGCTGGCACGCCAGCCCCGGGGAAGGGTGATCCAGCTCCGGGCGATCGCGGACGTCGGTCGCCTCCCTCGCGGCTTCCTCTCCAGGATCTTCCAGAAGCTCCGGCGGTACAACGTCGTCACGTCCCACCGGGGGATCGTCCGCGGCTACGCGCTGGCCAGGCCGGCGGGCGACATCTGCCTGAGGGAGATCTTCGAGGCCATCGAGGGTCCGAACCTGTTCGACCGCTGCATCTTTTCCCGGCCGTGCGACACGGAGAATGCGTGCCATCTCCACGCGGGATGGGCCGCGATGCGGGCGGCTCTCTGGCGGATGATGGAGGAGACCACGCTGGAGGAGATGGCGTCAGACGCCCGGGCGGGGCGCGTGCAGGGCGCCGCGGATGGTCTCTCCGCGGCGCCTGTGAGGCGAGGCGCGAGGGGTCGATCCGAGGCACGCCCTCGTCCTCCCGCCGCCTCATGAAACTGGCGCGTTCCGCTCATGGTGTCCCGGTATCGGTCGGGCATGATTGGGCATGAAAGCTCACGCGGCGGCCCCACGTCGTCGCCGTCAGGGGACGCCGGAAACAGACCAGACGCGAGCGCGAGGAGGTGGCCCATGGCGGGAGCGACTGGCAAACCTCCGGTGACCGGCGCCGAAGCGCAGCTCCTGGCGGAACACCGGCGCATCCGCAACCTCACCCGTCAGATCGAGGGCAGCCGCGACCTCCCGGAGCTCCTCCAGCGCCTGCAAGAGTTCCGCACGCTGCTCGTACCGCACTTCCTCGGCGAGGAAGCGATCGACGGCCTCTATGACATCATCCGCCGCATGTCGCCCCGGCAGCTCGCGCGGGTGGACGACCTCGAGAAGGAGCACCGCGCCTTCCTGGCGGCGATCGACGAGGTCGCCGAGCGGGCGCGGGCCTGCCTCGCGGGGCCCGTGGCCGCGGTGCTGACCGAGGCGCGGGCGCTCGCCCGCCGCGTGCGCGACCACGAGGCGCGCGAGGACGCCTTGCTGCTCGACACGATGTACGTCGACCTCGGCCACGGCGACGGATGACCACCACCGCCACACGATCCCCGTCGGTTATGCCCGGACGGACGCCGATCCTGCCTCGGCCCGCCCGGGTCCGGGGCCTGGTGTGGATCCGGAAGGACCACTGCAAGGGGTGTGAGCTCTGCATCGAGTTCTGCCCCAAGCGCGTGCTCGCCCGCTCGACGGACTTCAACGTCAAGGGCTACCACTATCCCGTCGTGACGAACGCCGAGTGCATCAACTGCCGCCTGTGCGTCACCGTCTGCCCCGAGTACGCCATTTTCTCCGTGGCTGCCCCCGATCGGGCGGAAATGCCGGCGCTCGCAGCCACAGGCCCTGGAGGTCACGCGTGAGGGACCGAGCCGCCGTCCTCGCCGGGGAGCACTTCCTGCTGGGGGACTACGCCGTCGCGGAGGGCGCCCTGGCCGCCGGGTGCCGGTTCTTTGCCGGCTACCCCATCACGCCGTCCACGGAGATCGCGGAGCGGATGGCGGAGCGCCTCCCGGAGGTCGGGGGGCTGTACGTCCAGATGGAGGACGAGCTGGCTTCCATCGCCGCCATCCTCGGGGCCGCCTGGGCCGGTGCCAAGGCGATGACCGCCACCTCCGGCCCGGGCTTCTCCCTCATGCTGGAGAACCTGGGCCTGGGCATCATCACCGAGACGCCGGCGCTCATCTGCAACGTCCAGCGGGGCGCGCCCTCCACGGGGCTGCCGACGCTGGTCGCCCAGGGCGACATGATGCAGGCCCGCTGGGGCTCCCACGGCCACTACGAGATCATCGCGATCACCCCGTGGACGGCTCAGGAGTGCTTCGACCTGACCGTGCGGGCCGTCAACCTCGCCGAGCGGTACCGCCTGCCCGTGATCCTGCTCGCCGACGCCGAGGTCGGCCACCTCACCGAGAAGGTGGTGATCCCGCCGGTCGAGCGGCTGGAGCTGTGGGAACGGAAGCGCCCCACGGAGCCCCCGGCGGAGTTCCGGCCCAACGGGGGGGAGGATGGCCTCGTCCCGCCCATGCCCCGGGCGGGAGACGGCTACCACCTGTTCGTGGAGAGCCTCACGCACGACGAGCGGGGGTACCCCGCGATGACGGCGGCGGCCCAGAACCGGCTGGTCAAGCGCCTCTGCGAGAAGATCACCCGCCACCGCTTCCAGATCTACGACTACGAGGAGACGGCGGTCGAGGGCGCCGACGTGGTCGTGCTCTCCTACGGGATCTCGGCCCGGATCGCCAGCCGCGCCATCGCCCTGGCCGCGGCGCGGGGCCTCCGGGTCGGGTTCTTCCGCCTGAAGACGGCGTGGCCCTTCCCGGAGGAGCGGATCCGGGAGATCTCGCGCTCGATCAAGGGGTTCGTCGTCCCGGAGCTGAACCTGGGGCAGATGGTGCGCGAGGTGGAGCGCTGCGCCGTGGACCGTTGCGGCGTCCTGCTGGTGCCGCACGCCGGGGGCGAGGTCCACATGCCCGAGGAGATCCTGGAGGCGATCCACACGGCGGCCGAGGGCAAGGCGCCGTGTCGGGCCGACCTCGTCGCGAGCCGGAGCTAGGCAATGGCGCGGATCGGGGTCTTCGTCTGCCACTGCGGGGAGAACATCGCCCGCACCGTGCAGGTGAAGCGCGTCGCGGACGCCGCCCGCCAGATCCCGGGCGTCGCCTTCAGCGCCGACTACCCGTACTTCTGCTCCGCGCCCGGCCAGAAGATCGTCATGGACGCGATCCGGGAGCACGGCCTGACGGGGGTCGTGGTGGCCGCCTGCTCCCCCCAGCTCCACGAGCCGACCTTCCGCCGGGCCTCGGCCCAGGCCGGCCTGAACCCGTTCCGGTGCGAGATGGCCAACATCCGGGAGCAGTGCTCCTGGGTCCACCCCGATCCCTCCCAGGCGACGCCGAAGGCGTGCGGGATCGTCGCGTCCATGGTGGAGAAGGTCAAGCAGTCGCGCCCGCTCAAGCCGTTCGAGGTGCCCGTCACGAAGCGCGCCCTCGTCATCGGCGGGGGCGTGGCCGGGATCCGGGCGGCGCTGGACATCGCCAACGCCGGCCATCCGGTGGTGCTGGTGGAGCGGGAGACGTCGCTCGGCGGCAACATGGCCCGCCTCTCCGAGACCTTCCCCACCCTCGACTGCTCGCAGTGCATCCTCACGCCCCTGATGGTGGAGGTCTCCCGGCATCCCAACGTCGAGCTCCTCACCTACGCCGAGGTGGAGGACGTCAGCGGGTACGTGGGGAACTTCAAGGTCCGCATCCGGAAGAAGCCCCGGTACGTGCGGGCGGACCTCTGCACCGCCTGCGACGACTGCGTGAAGGTGTGCCCCGTCGAGCTGCCGAGCGAGTTCAACCGCGGGCTCGCGTGGCGGAAGGCGATCTACATCCCCTTCCCCCAGGCCGTGCCCACGACCTACACCCTGCACGCCGAGCGCTGCCTCAACGCCCAGCACCAGAGCCCCACCGGCTATCGCGTCCTGGCCTGCGAGCGGTGCTACGACGCGTGCAAGCCCCGGGCGATCGACTTCGACCAGAAGGCCGAGGTCGTGGAGCGGGAGGTGGGGGCCATCGTCGCCGCCACCGGCTTCGAGCTCTGGGCGGCCGAGCAGGGCCAGGAGTACGGCTACGGCCGGCATCCGGACGTCGTGGACGGCCTGGAGTTCGAGCGGCTGCTCTCGGCGTCGGGGCCGACCGGGGGGGAAGTCCGGCGGCCCTCCGACGGGAAGCCCGCCCGGCGCGTCGTCATGATCCAGTGCGTCGGCTCCCGCGATCCCCGGCGGGGCGTCCCCTACTGCTCCCGCATCTGCTGCATGTACACCGCCAAGCACGCCCTGCTCTACAAGCACAAGGTCCACGACGGCCAAGTCTATGTCTTCTACATGGACATCCGCGCGGGGGGCAAGGGGTACGAGGAGTTCGTCAACCGGGTGATGGAAGAAGAGCGCGTCGTCTACATCCGGGGTCGCGTGAGCCAGGTGGTCCCGCGGGACGGCGAGCTGCTCGTCTTCGGGGCGGACACGCTCTCCGGGCAGGCCGTCCAGGTGCGGGCCGACCTGGTGGTGCTGGCGACCGCCATGGTGCCCGCCCGGAACGGGGACCTGGCCCGGAAGCTCCGGATCGCGGTCGACCCCTACGGGTTCCTCCAGGAGGCCCACCCCAAGCTGCGCCCGGTCGAGACCCTGACGGCGGGCGTGTTCATCGCCGGGGCCGCGCACGCGCCCAAGGACATCCCCGACACGGTCGCCCAGGCCTCGGCCGCGGCCGCGAAGGCCCTGGAGCTGCTCTCCCGGCCCGTGCTCTCGCGGGAGCCCACCGTCGCCCAGGTGAACGAGGCCGCCTGCAACGCCTGCTTCGACTGCCAGCGCGTGTGCCCCTACCTCGCGGTCGAGCGCACGGAGATCCGGGACCGGCACGGCAAGCTGCTCCGGCTGGTCGCGCGGATCAACCCGGCGATGTGCGAAGGCTGTGGCGCCTGCGTCGTCGCCTGCCGGCCCCAGGCCATCGACCTCTCCGGCTACAGCAGCGAGCAGGTCTTCGCCCAGCTCGAAGCCCTGGTGCCCGCGCTCGCCGGCGCGGCAGCGAGGTGACGGGCATGTTCCAGTTCGCGCACGCGGCACAGGCGGCCGGGCCGGCGGCGCCGGCCGTCGCGCCGGAGCCGTGGGAGCCCCGGATCGTGGCGCTGATCTGCAACTGGTGCACGTACGCGGGCGCCGACATGGCCGGCACGACCCGGCGCGTCTACCCCGCCGCGGTGCGCCCGATCCGGGTCCCCTGCACCGGTCGCATCGACCCCCTGCTCGTCGTGAAGGCCTTCGAGCAGGGGGCCGACGGGGTCGTCGTCTCCGGCTGCCACCCCGGGGATTGCCACTACGTGCAGGGGAACCTGGTGGCCCGGCGCCGCTTCACCGCCCTCCGCGCGCTGCTGGAGTTCCTGGGGGTCGATCCCCGGCGGCTCCACTTCGCCTGGGTCTCCGCCTCCGAGGGGGTGAAGTGGGCCCGGCTCGTCGAGGACGTGACCGCGGCCGTCCGCGAGGCGGGGCCGTTCCAGGGTTGGGGCCGGGGCGGCGAGGCGCCTCGCCCGTCGGTCAGCCTCCCCGCGGTGCCGCCCGGCCCCCGGGCCGCCCCGTCACCCGAGGAGCAGCAGGCCGTGGCCGAGCACCTCCGGCAGCTGGCCGGCACCCTCCTCGAGGAGGGCCAGGTCTCGGTCGTCATCGGGTACACGACCGGCTCCCTGCCCGGGCAGATGGTGCCGGCCTTCGTCACCCGGCGCGAGGAGGCCGCGGCCCTCGGCTGGAGCGAACGGTGCCACAACAACCTGGCCGTCTACCTCCCTCGGGCCGGGCGCGAGTGGGACCGGGTGGCGATCGTCGTCAAGCGGTGCGACGCCACGGCGGTCGTCGGCCTCCTGCAGGAGAACCAGGTCGCGCGGGAGCGCGTGGTCCTCATCGGCGTCTCCTGCCCCGGCGTCCGGGACGACGGCGCGCTCGCGCTCAAGTGCTACCCGTGCGACGGCGAGGTCCCGTCGATCTGCGACTGGACGGTGACGCCCGCCGGCGCCCGGAAGGGCGCCGTGCCGTCGGGGGCGAAGCGGGCGGTGGCGGCCGACCCGCGCGAGGCGCTCGTCGCCGCCCTGGAGTCGCTCCCGGCCGAGGACCGGCGGACCTACTGGCAGGACCAGTTCGCCCGGTGCCTGCGCTGCTATGCCTGCCGCGCCGTCTGCCCGCTCTGCTACTGCGCCGTCTGCGTCGCGGAGAAGAACCGCCCGCAGTGGGTGCCCGCCGGCATCGACGCCGAGGGAAACGCGGTCTGGAACGTCACGCGGGCGCTCCACCTCGTGGGGCGATGCGGCGGCTGCGACGAGTGCGCCCGGGTGTGCCCGGCCGACGTCCGGCTCGATCTCCTGAACCGCCGGCTGAGCCTGGAGGTCGAGGAGCGGTGGGGCTACCGGAGCGGCGAGGACGCGAGCGCTGCGCCCCCACTCGCCACGTTCCGTCCGGAGGACCCGCAGGAGTTCATCCGATGAGAGGCTCCGGGCCGATGCCCGTCGCATCTCGGCGTCCTCGGCGCTCGGCGGACCTCAACGTATGCGGCATACGCGTCGGCCCGCCTCGCGCCTGCGTCCTTGATCTGCTCGGGCCTCGGCCCGGTTCCATCGCAGCGCTCGACGACGCTGCCTCTCCGAGGGTCATCCGATGAAAGGCTGGCGGCTGACGCGGACCGAGCTGGCGGAGTGGCTCGAGGCCCTCCTCCGCGCCGGGAAACGGGTCATCGCGCCGGTCGAGGAGGACGGGCTTCGGCGCTTCCGGGCGGTCGAGTCCGCCGTCGAGGTCTGCCTCGCGACCGGCAAGACGCGGTGGTCTCCGAAGGAGTTTTTCTTCCCCCGGACCGAGTCGCTCTTCGCCTACTCGGTCGACGGGAGCGAGGTGAGGCTGGAGGGCGCCGCCCTCGAGGAGCGGGAGCAGGTCCTCTTCGGGGTGCGGCCCTGCGACGCCGCGGGGCTCACGCGGCTGGACGCCGTCTTCCTGAAGGGGGAGGTCGACCCACTCTACGCGAGCCGCCGCGAGCGGTCCGCCGTGGTGTCGCTCGCGTGCGCGGAGGCGGAGCCGGAGTGCTTCTGCACGGCGGTGGGCGGCTCCCCGGCGGGGACGGAGGGGAGCGACGTCCGGGTGATCGCCGTCGGCGAGGCCTGGCTCGTCGAGCCCCTGACGCCCAAGGGGGAGGCCCTGACGGCTCCCTTGCGGGACCGGGCGGCCGCGCCGCCGGAGGAGTGGGCGCGGGCCGAGGCGCACGTCCAAGGCGTGGAGGCCGGCCTCCGGCAGAACCCCGTCGCACGGGAGTGGGCGTCCGTCCTGGAGCGGAGCTTCGACCTGCCGCTCTGGCAGGCGCTCGGGCGGCAGTGCCTGGGATGCAGCATCTGCACCTACGTCTGCCCCTCCTGCTCCTGCTTCGACGTGCAGGACACGGGGAACGCCCGCTGCGGGGACCGGTGCCGCTCCTGGGACAGCTGCACCTTCGCCCTCTTCACCCGCCACGCCTCGGGCCACAACCCGCGGCCCACCCAGGCCGCCCGGTACCGCCAGCGCGTGCTCCACAAGTTCGCCTACTTCCCGCTGGAGAACGACGGGCGGTTCATGTGCGTCGGGTGCGGGCGGTGCGTCAAGCTCTGCCCTGTGGGGATGAGCATCCAGGACTCGGTGCAGCGCGTCGTGACGGCCGCGCGGGAGACATGAGCATGCCCGGCGCCAACGGCGGCCGAAACGCCTTCCAGCCTCACCTGGTCCGCGTCGTGACGGCCCGCGACGAGACCCCGGACGTGCGGACCCTGCGGCTCACGTTCCTGGAGCCCGCGGTGGCGGAGCGGTTCAGGTGGGAGCCGGGGCAGTTCGGGGAGTTCTCGGTGTTCGGCGCGGGCGAGGCCGTCTTCACCCTGGCCAACGCCCCCACCCGGCCCGGGTACATCGAGTGCACCCTGCGGGGGATCGGCAAGGTGACCGGGGCCATCCACGCCCTGTCCGTGGGCCAGGTCCTCGGCTTCCGCGGCCCGTACGGCAACCGCTTCCCCGTGGAGGCCTGGCGCGGGCGGGGCGTCGCCTTCGTGGGCGGCGGGATCGGGATGGCCGCCCTGCGGGCGCCCCTCCAGTTCGTCCTGGACAACCGCGCGGAGTTCGGCGAGGTCGTCGTCCTGAACGGGGCCCGCAGCGTCGCCGACCTGGTCTACAAGGACGAGATGAAGGAGTGGCAGGCGACGGATGGGGTCCGCGTCGTCCGGGCCGTGGACCCCGGCGGCGAGACCCCCGACTGGGACGGCGAGGTCGGGCTGATCCCGCAGGTCTTCGAGCGCCTCGGCCTCGAGGCCGACGGCCGCGTCGTCGTCGTGTGCGGGCCGCCCGTCATGCTCCACTACATGTTCCTCTCCCTGGCGAAGCTGGGGTACACCCCGGAGCAGGTCGTCACGACGCTGGAGAACAAGATGAAGTGCGGCCTCGGCCTGTGCGGGCGGTGCAACATCGGCCGCGTCTTCGTCTGCCGGGACGGGCCGGTCTTCACCTGGGCGCAGGTGCAGGCCTTGCCGAAGGACTTCTGAAAGGGGACGACGCCCATGCAGATGACCCGGCAGTGGGAAGGCAGCTTCAACGGGGACGAGCACTGGACCGACGAGGTCATGGCCCAGGCGCTCGAGCACCCGGCCGAGTGGGCGCTCCGCGTGGATCGCCTCCCGCACATCTGGTGTCCGGGGTGCGGGATCGGCATCGGGCTCGGCTGCTTCGTCCAGGCCCTGAAGGAGGCCCAGGTCGGCCTGGACCGGCTGTGCGTCGTCTCCGGGATCGGGTGCACCGGCCGGGTGGCCGGGTACATGAAGTGTGACAGCTTCCACACCACCCACGGTCGCGCCATCCCCTTCGCGATGGGCCTCCACCTCGCGAACCCCGAGCTCCAGGTGGTCGTGTTCAGCGGCGACGGCGACCTCTCGGCGATCGGCGGGAACCACCTGATCCACGCCGCCCGCCGGAACGTGGACCTGACCGTCATCTGCGTCAACAACTTCGTCTACGGCATGACCGGCGGGCAGTGCGGCCCGACGTCCCAGGAGGGCGCCCGCACCTCGACCACGCCGGAGGGCAACGTGGAGTATCCGTTCAACCTCCCCGCCCTGGTCGCCGCGGCCGGCGCCACCTACGTCGCCCGCTGGACCGTCCTGGATCTCGGCCGGCTCCGCCGCTCCGTGATCGAGGCGCTCCAGCACGAGGGCTTCGCGTTCATCGAGGTCATCTCGCCGTGCCCGATCTACTACGGGCGCTTCAACCGCCTCGGCGACGCGCTGGGCGAGCTGCGCTACTACAAGGAAAACACCGTCGTGAAGAACGGGGCGCCGCTCGGCGAGTGCGACCTCGCGACGCTCGGCGGGAAGATCGTGGTGGGGAAGTTCGTCGAGGAGAAGCGGCCCACCTTCCTGGACCGCCGCGCCGCGGGGGTGAAGAGATGAGGCACCCCATGTCAACGCTTCGATGGCCGTATGCCGAGCCGGATGGCGCGGGGAGGCTGCGCCTCCCCTCCCCCCGAAGGGTGGGAGGGGCCGGGGGTGCGGGGGGTCCCGAATGACCAAGGGATTCGTGCAGGTGGTGCTGAGCGGATTCGGCGGCCAGGGCGTCATCATGGCCGGGCAGATCCTGGGCCGGGCCGCGGCGGTTCACGAGGGCCGGAACGCCGTGATGGCCCAGAGCTACGGCCCCGAGTCCCGCGGGGGCGCGTGCAAGTCCGAGGTCATCCTGGCCGACGGCGAGATCGCCTACCCGCGGGTCGTCTCCCCGGACGTGGCGGTCGTCCTCTCCCAGGAGGCGTACCAGGTGGTCGGGCTGACCCGGCCGCCCGAGTGCCTGCTGATCGCGGAAGAGGACCTGGTCCAGCTCGACGAGGAGGCGGAGCGCGGCCGGCAGGTCCTCCGCATCCCCGCCACGCGGCTGGCGGAGCAGCTCGGGCGGCGGATCGTCCTCAACATCGTCACGCTGGGCTTCCTCTGCGGCGCCACGGAGGCGGTGTCCCCGGAGGCCATGCGGAGCGCCATCGCCGCGTCCGTGCCCAAGGGAACCGAGGCGTTGAACCTGCGCGCCTTCGAGGCGGGGCTCGCCCACGCGCAGGGGATCGCGGGTCCGGGGAGCGCCGCGGCATGAGCCGCACCGGGCCGATGCCCGTCGCGCCGGGTCGTCCTCGACCCTCGGCGCGCCTCAACGTATGCGGCATACGCCTCGCCGCGCCTCAGGCCTGCGTCCTACCGGCGCTCGGGCCTCGGCCCGGTCTCGTCGTTGGCGATGCGATCGCGGCTGACCGGAGGGTCGCGACGTGAGCCTCCTGCTGGGTCAACATCGCTGGGAGGGGGACCTCCTCCGGACGATCGAGGAGGGCAGCGGGCAGAACGTCTACGCCTGCTATCAGTGCGGCAAGTGCATGGCCGGCTGCCCGTTCTCCCTCGCGCCCCAGCAGGTCATCCGCCTGCTCCAGCTCGGGCAGGTCGAGCGGGCGCTGGGCCACGCCACCACGTGGGACTGCGCGAGCTGCCTGACGTGCGCCCTGGCCTGCCCGAAGGGGGTCAGCCCGGCCCGTCTCCAGCGGACGCTGCGGACGCTCCACCTCCTCGCGAGCCGGAACGGTGATGGGGATGCGGAGGACGGGCACCCGCCGCTCGACCGGTACGCTCGCGCCCACGCCCGACCCCTGCGCACCTACCTCTTCGCCAACATCCACCGGCTCTCGCGCCTGGGAAGCGCCCTGGCCCCCCTGAGCAACTGGGCGCTGAACGTCCCGGGCGCCAAGCTCGTGGCCGACTACGTCCTGGGGATTCACCGGGCGCGGTCGCTCCCCGCCTTCGCCCGTCCCACCTTCCCCGAGTGGTTCCGCCGTCACACGCCCCTCGGGGACGGGCGCCGGGGGACCGTGCTCCTGTTCCACGACACCTTCATGGACTTCAACTACCCGCCCACCGGCATCGCCGTCACCGAGCTCCTGGAGCAGGCGGGCTTCCGCGTGGAGCTCGCCGACATGGTCTGCTGCGGGCGTCCCATGATCTCCAAGGGCCTGCTCGGCCAGGCGGCGACCCACGCCGAAATCAACGTGACTCGCCTCTACGAGCACGCGCGCAAGGGCGTCTTCGTCGTGGGGTGCGAGCCGTCCTGCCTGCTCGCGTTGCGGGACGAATACCCCGAGCTGATGCGCGAGCCCCAGCTCCGCGAGAAGGCCCGGGTCGTGGCGCAGCAGGCGCTCCTGATCGACGAGTTCCTCGGCACACTCCAGGCGAAGGGGGAGCTGGGGCTGACCTTCCGCCAGGCCGAGGGCGACGGCCGGGAAGTCCTCTTCCACGCCCACTGCCACCAGAAGGCCCTGGCGAACCCGGCGCGGAGCGTGGAGCTGCTGCGCCTGGCGGGCTACCGGGCCGAGATGGCCGACGCCGCCTGCTGTGGCATGGCCGGCGCCTACGGCTACGAGAAGGAGCACTACGAGGCGTCCCGGACCGCCGGGGAGCGCGGCCTCTTCCCCCTGATCCGCGCGCAGGCCGGGGCCCAGGTGGCGGTGATGGGGACCTCCTGCCGCCAGCAGGTCGAGCACTTCACCGGGCGGCGCCCCCGCCACGTGGTGGAGCTGCTCCGCGAGGCCCTCGCGTAACTCGCGCGCCCCCCATCAGCGCCCGAGGTACGGCAGCACCCAGAACAGCACCGTGACGGGCTTCTCCTCTCGTCGTGCTCACCGCCGGCGCTCCGCCACCAGGGCGTCGCCGAGCAGCCGGACCACCGTGTCCTCGGCTGCCCGCGCATCCACGGCCTGCGGCGACGGGTCCCAGTGGCGGTGGACCGCCCAGAACACGACCGTCTCGATGATCACCCGGGCCGTCACCGGTGCTCCCGGGTCACCGTATCCGCCCCATCGCCCGCACGCTTGTCCCTGGTTGTCCGCATGTTGCCTCCCGCCCCTCCTAACGCGAACGGTCGTCGCCACCCTGCGCGCTCTCGACAAACGCCCGAATCTGGTCGGCGAGCCCGAAGAGGCGAACGCGATCGCCGGGGCGCAGGATGGTCTCGGGCGGCGGGTTGAGCACGACCTCGCCGTCCGCCGCCCGGGTCACCGCTAGGACCGTCACGCCGAACCGCTCCCGCACGCGCGCCTCTCGAAGCGACTGGTCAGTGATCTCTCCGGTCCCGACCGTGACCTCTCGAACCTGGGGCAACTGATCGCGCTCGGCCACGATCTGCACCTCCGGCAGCTCCATCGCCCTCCGGAAGCGGTCGAGGTAGGCGCTCACGCGTTCCGGCGGCACGGCCAGCTGTGCCAGCGCGTCCCGGATCAGCGCGGCCGCCCCCTCCAGCTCGGGACGAATCACCCGGCTCGCGCCCAACTTCTCGAGCCGCTCGGCGACCGTGGCGTCATGCGCACGGGCAAGGATTCGCAAGCGGGCGTTCATAGACTGCAGAGCGATGACCGCCAGTTGGGCTCGCCCCCCGTCGGGAATGGTGACCACCGCGAGCCGGGCGCGGGCCGCCCCGGCGACCTCGATCAACCGCTGCTGCGTTCCGTCGCCGAACAGAGCCGCAAGGCCGCGGGCCCGGAGTCCCGTCACCACATCTGGGTCCGTTTCGATGACGACATACGGCACCCCGAAGGTCTCCAGCGCCTCCCCGACCGCACTCCCAACCCGGCCGAAGCCCATCACGATGACGTGACCGCTCAGCCTATCCGGCTCTGCCGCTCCGTGCGGCAGCTGCCGTACGTCGCCGCTCAGACGAAGGCGGGCAATCCAGTCGGGTGCATATCGAACGAGTGCGGCATTGATCAGGATCGTCAAGAGCGAGGCAGCCAGCGTGGCGTTGTAGACGTCCTCGCCCACATGGCCGGCGGTTCGGGCCGCCTGGACCAAGATGAACGAGAACTCCCCGATCTGCGTGAGCCCGATGCCGACCAGGACAGCCGTCCACACCGCGTAGCCGAAGAGGAGCACCACGACGGTCCAGATCACCAGCTTGCCGAGGACGATGAGCCCGACCATCACCCCTAACAGGGGCAGGTGGTCGAACAACGTGCGCGGGTCGATGAGGGCGCCGAGGGTCACGAAGAACAGCGCGACGAACGCATCCCGCAAGGGCAGCAATCGCGCCAGGGTCTCGTGAGCGTAGTCGGACTCGCTGATCACCAGCCCCGCCAGGAAGGCCCCCAACGCCAACGACAGGCCCAGCGCCTGGCTCAGCGCCGCTGTCCCGAGGCCCACCCCGAGGGCCACCAGCAGGAACAGCTCGGCGTTGCGCGTCCGGGCCACCCGCGTCATGAGCGGCGGGACGAGCTTCGTCGCGACGTAGCCAAAGGGCAGGAGGATGGCCAGGGCCTTCCCGAGGGCGGCCCCGATGGCCAGGAGACGGCCCGGCTCCAGACTCCCGAGTGCCGGGATCAGCACGGTCAAGACCACCACCGCGAGATCCTCGACCAGCGTGATGCCGATCATGACGCGCCCGTGTTGCGTGTGAAGGGCTCCCCGGTCGACCAGCAGCCGGGCCAGGACCATCGTGCTCGCGACGGAGACGACGACCCCGATGATGAGCCCGAAGAGCGGGCGCCAGCCGAGGACACTCCCGACGCCCAAGGCGAGCGCGATCGACAGCACAATGCCGAGCGGCCCGCCGACCAGCGCGACCCACTTGACGCGGAGCAGGTCGCGCAGCGAGAACTCGATGCCGATCGAGAACATCAGCAGGATCACGCCGATCTCGGCGAACAGCTCGAAGGTATGCACGCGCTCGACTCCGGGCCCGGGGGTGAGCGGACTGACGAGGATGCCCCCCACGACGTAGCCGAGAATCAACGGCTGACGGGCGAGCCAGGCCACGCCTCCGCCGAGCAGCGCGGCGAGGAACACGTACGCGAGATCGCGGAAGAAGACGGGGTCAGGCGCCATGGCCCGCCTCACCGGGGTGCCTCGACGCTCGCTGGCTAGCTGGAGCGACCCCCAGGCGAGGCTTCCCCCGTGCCCTCCCTCCCCGGTCCGGTCCCGCGCGCCCCTCGCGCCACGCCGTCCAGTCCACGATGAGGCTGCCCGCGATGTACACGGTCGAATAGGTCCCGGTCACCACGCCCACGGTCAGGACGAACGCGAAGTCCTCGAGCACTTTGCCACCGAAGAGGAAGAGCACCAGGGTCGCGAAGAACGTCGTCAACGCCGTCAGCACGGTCCGCGACAAGGTCTGGTTGACTCCCGCCCGGCCGCTGCAAGGAAGATGAACGATCGATGGTGGCCGCCGGAGCGGCCTGGGAACGACGAAAGCGGGAGAGACGGCTAGTGGTCTTCGGCGGGGAACGCGGCCGTCAGATCCTCAGGCTGGTGGCGGACGGGTCGAACGGCCAGAAACCGACGCCGCCCGAAATTCGCGCGAGAGGTGGATCCGGACTGCACGATCCAGAGGCGCTGCGGGAGCTCGCCGCGGTCGGGTCGGCGCGCCAGAAGAGGACTTGGGGCGTTGATGGGCGCGGCGGTGCCGCCGTGCACGGCTTCGATCGACTCGCTCGCGTCGAAGCGGACGGAACCCGGCAGCATTGGGTTGGAGAAGTCGACCGACACGCAGAGCAGGATCACCCAGCCGAGTCGCTGCATAGTCACAGGGTAACCTCTCACCGGCTGGCGTTGTCAACGCCGTCCTGACGGTCGCGGCGGGGCTGCCTTTCATCTGCCCTGCGTGGCGATACTGCGACTGACGCGCGCATCGTTGCATCGCCGTTCTGACTGGTCCGTCAGCGTTCCGCGGCGGCCAGCGCCTCGAGAAACCGCGCCATGACTCGAAGCCACGACGGAGCGAAGAGTGCTCCCAGGACCAGAGCGACCGCAACCACGGGCACGAAGATCACGAGGGCGTCGAGCACAAGGACCCCACAGAGTGCCCAGAAGCGCCAGGTGAGGAGTCGAGCCCACATAGGCTGTCCTTTCAGCGGTTTGCGGCCGGGGCGTGACGGTCATGCAACCGTTGCGATTTTCCCCAACGCGTCTATCTTGCTACCGTACCTGCTCGCGGCGACGGGAATCCCGTGGATCGGGCTCCGTGACTTGGTAGAGGCGCGTACGCCTCGAAAAGCGTCATGTTTCCCGCCGCACCGCCTTGACTTTGGCAATCCGTGGGCCGTCCATGTCCGCCACCGTCCAGACGAAACCATGAGCCGACACCGACGCCCCCGGTTGGGGCACGGTATTCAAAGTGTGGAGCAGCAATCCGGCGATTGTCTGGTACTCGGACGACTCTTCCAGCGGCAACCCCGCCCGAGTCCGGAGGTCGTGGATCGTCGCTGTTCCATCGATCAGGTACGAGCCGTCTGGGAGCCGGGACAGATAGGGAAGCCCGCGTGGTTCTCGTTCCTCCCGAAGCTCGCCGACGATCTCCTCAAGCAAGTCCTCGGTGGTGACCAACCCGGCGGTTCGCCCGTATTCGTCGACGACGATCGCGAGATTCCGGTGCTGCCGCTGGAACTCGCGGAGCACCTCGCTAGTCCGGGCGGACTCCGGGACGAAGAGCGGAGGATGAAGGAGTTGCGCCAGCACCGGGGGCTTCTCTTCGGCGGCACAGCGGAGCAGATCCTTGATCACGACCACGCCCACCGTGTCGTCCAGCGAGCCCCGGACGACGGGGAAGCGCGTATGCTCGAAGGTGACGGCCCGGGCCAGGACTTCCCCCGGCGCCGTGTCGATGTCCAGGGCCAGGATCTTGGAACGGGGAACCATGACCGCGCGGACCGGCGTGTCCGTGGCCTGGAAGACCTGGTGCACCAGCTCGCTCTCCTGGCGCTCGAAAACCCCGTGCAAGACTCCCTCGCGGACGAGGTACTTGACCTCTTCCTCCGATACGAGAGGCGCCGGCAGCGTGTCACGCTGGCCAAGCAGGGTGAGGACCGCGCGACTGGAAAGCGTCAGGAGCCGGCTCGGCCAGGCGGCAGCCTTGATCAGTCCCTGAATCGGCCGAGCCACGAGGCAGGCGGCGCGCTCGGGGTCGCGAAGCGCGAGCGACTTCGGCACCAGCTCGCCCAGGACGAGCGAGACGTACGTGATCGTCAGGATCACCAGGCCCAGGGCGACGGGTTCGCCCCACTGGCGCACCCCGGGCACAGGCAGCCCTTCGAGCCAGGGAGTCAGGGCCTCGATGGCAGTCGCGCCGCCCACGGCGGAGGCCAGGGTCCCGACGAGCGTGATGGCGATCTGGATCGTCGCCAGGAAGCGATCCGGGTCGCTCTTGAGTGTCAGGGCCACGGCGGCGCCGCCGACCGACTCCTCCCGCAGCCGGGTCAGACGGGCTGGCCGCGCGGAGACCAGCGCCAGCTCGGACCCCGCGAAGAACCCGTTCGCGAGGATCGCGATGAAGATGAGGACTGTCTCAAGCCAGATCGTGTCCATAGCTACCCGACCTCTCGCGGCGTGTCGGTCCGCCCCCTCGAGTCCGTCCTAACGCGGATCCGCGCAGCTTATCTGCACCATTATCCACGATACCGGGCTCCAGAGCGGGCTGGGCCGCCGTGGGGTAGTGTCTCCCGCGGCAGCGCACCTACCAACTGTGGTTCGTCCGGCGCGCCCACGGTGACTGGGGGCACCTTCAGGGTCGGACCATTCTGGTGACCCATCGAGAGGCCACTCGGGAAGTTGAGAGCAGACTGCCGTAGGAAGGAGCAGCGTCGGCTAAGTTTCTCGGCGCTGAGTGTAGTATCGCTCCCCGCTGCAGGGTCGGCAGAGAAGTCGCCCCGAGACCCCCACCTCGCGCTGGTAGTTGATCCCTTCTCCGCATTGGTGACAGAACACGCGGACGCGACGCCGCTCCAGCCAGCCGGGCTCGACCACGACCGGTTCGATCCGGACCAGGTCCCGCTCAGGCATCACGCGGTACGCGACAGTCTGGGCTCTCCGCGGGTCCGACTCACCGGCGGCATACAAGGCCGCCAGGGCCCGCGCGTCGTCCCGCGCCGACACGCGGACTGCCGTCCCGCCGGCCACGTCGACGAACGTGGCGGCCATCTTGCCGTAGTCCAGGTGCTTGAGCGTGCGCTTGCCGAGGCTCACCCCGGTCAGGGCCTGGATGGCGTCCGTGGCGCAGCGGTCGATCTCCACGAAGACCACGAGGCGCTTGCCGGCCCGCCGGGGGAAGGGAATTCCGACTTCGCGGCAGCCCGCCATCACCATCCGGACCCCGAGGACCTGGCCCGGGCACAGATGGCCGTGGAACAGGACGGCTTCGTCGAGGAGTTGTTCCAGCGGTCGCTCGAACAGGGGGGTCTCGGCGAGCGCGACGGCCGGCGTCATCGAGGCGTCTTCTTCTTCCTGGTACGGGCCAGCAGTTCCTCGACCCAGGTGAAGGTGGCGACCATGGTCGGGAAGCCCACGGTCGGTGCTGCCAGGGCCACCGCGTGCCGAATCTGCGCCGGCGTGGCGCCGGCCTGAAGCGCGCGACGGGTGTGGGAGTGCACCGCCCCCTCGAGGCGCCCGCCAATGGCCATGCCGAGCTTCACCAGCTCGCGGGTCCTGGCATCGAGCGGCCCCGCCTTGGCGCAGGCTTCTCCCAGTGCCTCGTAGGCCTTCACGACCGCCGCGTTCCCCCGCTCGAACCGCCGAAAAGGCTCTGGGAGCCGAGGCATCCTGTCTTCTCCTCCCTACGTGATCGGCCGCGGAGCGAAGCTCATCGAGGCGAAGGAGCGCTTGTAGGGCGACTCGCCCATCTTGGTGATCCGGCCTTTTCCGAGCTTGAAGCGGTAGCGGTTCGTGACGGGGTCGGGGACCCTCGGGACCACAGAGTTCGCCGGATTGCCGGAGAAGCCGAAGTAGGCGAACGTCACGCCTTTTCGCACCGCGTCGGTCACGATCGCCACCGCGTTGAAGCTCCCGGTCGTGGCCTTGATGTGGCCGGCCTTCCGGAGCTCGGTGAAGGAGAGCTCATTGTCGTCCACGCCCAGGTACCCGCCGGTCTGGACCAGGACGTGGTCGTTCTCGACGGCGACCAGATCCCCGGACTCGATTCCGCGCACGTTCGCGTCGTCCGGATGGATCTCGAGAAACTGGTACGGCCACCGCTGCATGATGTAAGGCCGGCGGAGGTCGTCGAAGTTCGACTGCCACAGCTCGTTGATCCGGCCGTTGGTGACCCAGAGCTCGTCTCCCCGAGGGCTCACTGCCTCGTGGAAGTCCTGGAAGTCCTCCCAGTAGCTCCGGAGCAGGATCGCCTTGCCCGTGTGAGTGTCGAAGGAGGTGAGCCATCTGGGATGGACCGTGACGCCCTCGGGTGGGCCGAGGCGCAGCGTGGAGTCGTGCAAGCGCTTGGTCCCGACGAGCTTCCCGCCGACCATCCGGATCGGGGTCTGGATCCCCTCGGTCCCGTACTCCCGCAGGAGGTCGTGAGCCCGCTTCCCCTCTTGCCTGGCCTTCACGACCAAGGGGTGGTAGTTGAGGACCCCGCCGCGGCCGAAGCGGGCCGACTCCTCGAAGACCTCGTTGGAGTCCTTCCAGTCGAACCCCTTGAACCCCATCTTCCGGGCGAAGCCGGCGATGATCCACCAGTCGGGCCTGGCCTCTCCCGGCGCGTCGTAGAACTTCGAGTAGAGCCGGAGGCGACGCTCGCCGTTGCAGCGGGTGAAGTCCTCCTCCCCCCAGGTCGCCGCCGGCAGGACGAGGTCGGCGAACCGGGTCCCGATCGGGTCCACCGGATAGATGTCCTGGTCCACCACGAGCAGGCCGCCCGAGTCCACCCGCTGCTGGAGCGTTTCGATGGCGGACTTCGGGGCGAAGCTCTTGATCTGGTGCGGGTTCCCCCGCGTCAGCTTCTCGAAGACGTCCATCAGTTCCTGGGAGGCCGCCATCGCCTGAAGCCAGGTCGTCCCGATGACCCAGGCGAAGCGCACGTGGCCGTCCACCACCCAGCGGTCCAGGTCGATCTCCTTCTTCCGCCGACCCGGGAACTTCTCCGGGGAAAGCCCCCGCGGGTAGCCGGCGCCGCCCATCCAGCCGCGCTGGTGGCCGCCGCCCCGCGCGATGACGCGGCCGGGACGGTTCCCCGCCCCGCAGATCAGGCCGAGGGCGGCGAAGGAGGTCGTGTTGCCCAGGTTGTTGCACCAGTAGATCCCCTTCTCCAGCATGAAGGACGCCTTCGGGCGCGAGCCGTCGGGACGGGGCTTGGCGAGCAGCTCGGCCGCTCGCCTAATGGATTCTGCCGGGACGCCCGCGATCCGCTCGGCCGTCTTCAGCTCGGCGTATTTGTAACCGAGGACCCATTTCTTGTAGTCGGCGAAGCTCACCCCATAGCGCCCCCACGTGGTGAACCACTCCGAGGGCGTGTTCCGCGGGCCGCGCCCCATGCCGGCGTCGATCTCCCAGGCGTTGGACACCCACTTCTCGATGAACTCCTTGTCCTCCCACCCGTTCTCCAGGATGACCCGGATGATCGCCAGCTGGAGGACCACGTCGGTCCCCGGGATCACGGGCAGGAAGAGCCCGCCTTTAACCTCGCCGTACGCGACGCCCGTGGTCTTCCGGGGCAGGGCAAAGATGAGTTTCTTGTCGGGGGTTTTCCCGCTCATGATCCAGGTCGTGAAGAGCACCGACTTGGTCTCCCAGGGGTCCACCCCGGCGAAGTAGATCACCTCCGCCTCGTCCCAGTCCTCATAGGAGGCACTGAAGGCGTCGATCCCGGCCCAGTCGAGTCCCGGGGTGTCCGGTCCGGGCCCGGGTTTGTCGTGCGGGGCGTAGGCCGGGGTCCCGATGGCCTGGAAGGCGAGCTTGGAGATCGCGTAGGTGTTCTCGAAGTACTGGTAGGAGTATGTCTTCATCGCCCAGGCGTGCTCGCCGTAGCGGTCGAGCGCGTGGCGCGAGACTCCCGCCATGACCTCGAAGGCCGCATCCCACGAGATCGCCTGAAGGGTCCCCCTGACGCGCATCATCGGGTGGAGGAGCCGCTCCTGCGAGGGCTTGTTCGGGTTGTAGCACTTCTGGGCCAGCACCCCGCCGCGGATGGAGTGGTTGCCGCCCATGTTGACGACCTTGGCATCGCCGTCGGGGATGACGATGAGGTGGTGGGGCCTCCCCTCCACGTGGACCACGTTGTGCATGTTGGGGCTGATCCATTTCCCGCTGTTGATCGCGACGGGGAAGTTCACCTTGAGGGCATTCTGGGGCGCCTTGGGGCCGCCCTCCTTCCCCAGCGGCCAGGTGTAGACCTTGTAGCCGCACCCCACGATGCAGTAGTCGCAGGCGGTCGTCGAGACCTTGGCGTCCGGCGGGGGGAGCGGGACCCTGTCCTCGGGAAGGTAGAAGTGAGAGACCGCCTTTGCCATCGCGCGCTCCTCCTCAGGCCCGTGCGGCGAGGTTGGAGTGATAGCCGTAGATGAGCCCCATGACACCCGTGGCCCAGATCTCGTCGCCCTTCACCTCCAGAACGATCTGCGGGAGGCTCTCGGTCGCCTGGCCCGCCACCACCATCCCGTGCTTGGTCAGGTCGAAGGTGGTGAGATGGAAGGGGCAGGGACCGAGGACCTTGTATTGCCCTCGGTATTGCCCGACCAAAGGGCCGCCCATGTGGGTGCAGAGGGTCGAGAAGGCCACGATGTCCTGATCGGGGCCCACGCCGCCACCGGCCGGCACGCCGAGCCTCACGAGCATGTCGGTGGAATTGAAGTCCTTCCACGGGTACTGGAAGCTCACCGGCTGGTCCACCGTGAGCTGGCTCACGCGTCCGATCTTCCGGCGCGGGTACGAGGCGACCTGGAGGGCGGCCCCCTGGGCAAAGGCGTCGGACAGCCCCCCGAGGGCCAGGATGCTCACCGCGCTGCCCCCAGAGAGCAGGAAGGCTCGCCGGGAGAGGCAGAGTCGTGCGCCGTCTGGTCCGGTCATGGCCTGGCCTCCACGTTCATGGGCGCGTAGTCCGGAAGGTCGGGTGGCTCGACGATCACCGGCTGGTCGCTCGAGAGCGAGAGGAGGAACGCGAGAAGATCCTTCTCCTCCTGCTGCGAGAGCGCTAGCGGGCGGACCAGCGGGCTCTTGTTCGGATCGTCTCCCCCGCCGCGGTTGTAGAACCCGATGACCTCTTCCAGCGTGCCGAAGACCCCGTTGCGCATGTAGGGAGCCGTGTGCTTGAGCTCACGCAGGCTCGGGGTCCTGAACTTCCCCTTGTCGGTCTCCTGCTTCGTCGTGTAGTAGAGCCCCAGGTCGCGGTCGGCGCTCCGGTAGAGTTTCTCCGGGACGCCGCGGATCACGTGCTGGTAGCGGAGCGTGATCTGGCGGAGCGGATTGCTCTCGAAGGCCGGGTTCTGGGGGACGCCGAGGTTGTGGTAGCTCTCGTCAGACACGAGCGGGCCGTTGTGGCACTGGATGCATCGGGCCTTCCCCTGGAAGAGCGCGAGCCCCCGCTTGGCGTCGGGGGAGAGGGCCGATTGATCACCCCGGGCGTAGCGGTCGAAGGGGACCTGCTCGGCCTTCGACGTGAGGGTCCGCTCGAAAGCCGCGATGGCCATCCACGCCGTCCCGATCGTTGGCCGCTCGACCCCGAAGACGTCCTTGAAGCGCTTGACATACTCGGGGATCTGGCGCAGGCGCTCCTCCATCATGATGGGATCGCCGTTCCCCGCCACGTTCCCGGCGGCCGCGGCGCTGGCCTGCGACTCGAGACTCGTGACCTCGCCTGCCCAGAAGAGCTTGGCGTAGTAGGCCGCGTTGAGGACGGTCTGGGAGTTCCGCCAGTGCTCGGTGCCGGGATACCCGCGGGAGAGGGCGCCGCCGTCCCCCCAGCCCAGCTTCGGGTCGTGGCAGGTCGCGCATGAGGTCGAGACGTCACCGGAGAGCCGCGTATCCCAGAAGAGGAGCTTCCCCAGCTCGACCTTGGCCTCCGACATGGGGTTGTCGGCCGGCACCGGCACGGGCGGCAGCGGACCGAGCGGTGGGACGCGCGGGGCCTGGCCCAGGGCTCCCCCGGCCCAGAGCGCGCTGCCAAGGAGGAGCGCCGCCAGCGCGAGGGCGGCAGATCGAGGGGTTCGCATCACTGGCCTCCTCAGTTCTGGCCGAGCCTGCGGGGCTTGTAGTCAGGCAGCTCCGGCCGCTCGATCACCACCGGATCGCCGGAGAGACTCTTCAGGAACTCCACCAGCGCCCGCTGCTCCGCCTCCGTGAGCCTGAGCGGCCGGAGCCGTGCGCTCTTGTTCGCATGCTGGCCGCCTCCCCGGTCGTAGAAGGCCACGACGTCCTCGAGGCTGGCGAGGTTGCCGTTGTGCATGTAGGGCGCGGTCCGGCTGACCTCCCGCAGGCCGGGTGTCCTGAACTTCCCCCAGTCCGCCTTGTCTTTGGTCACGCCGTAGAGCCCGGGGTCCTCACGGTAGTTCTCGGCGTTCGGCGCGCCGAGCGTGCGGAAGAACCGGCGGAACGTGATGTGCCGGAAGGGATTGGCGAAGATGTCGCGGTCGGTGGGAACGCCCAGGGCGTGGACCTTCTCGTCGGACAGCAACGGGCCGTTGTGACACTGGGCGCACCCGGCCTTCCCCTGAAACAGCGCGAGGCCCTCCCGCGCCTCGGCCGGGAGCGCCGCGGTGTCGCCCGTGAGGTGGCGGTCGATGGGCGCGTTCCGAGAGACGATCGTTCTCAAGAAGGCGGCCACCGCGTTGAGCGTCCGGCCGAAGGTGGGCTCCCCCCCGAAGGCCTTCCGGAACATCTCCTCGTACTGGGGGATCTGCCTGAGGCGCTCGACCAACAGCCGGCCGTCCACCTGCATGAAGTGGGCCTCGGTCAAGTGGTCGCGGACCGTCGTGGGGAGGTCGGACCCCGCCATCCGCCCGTCCCAGTAGTGGCGCCTGTAGTAGGCCGCGTTCAAGAGCGTCTGGGCGTTCCGGAAGTACTCGCTACCCGGATAGCCCGTCGAGAGCGCCTTGCCGTCGCCCCACCCACTGGCAGGGTCGTGGCAGTTGTCGCACGAGACCCCGCCGTCACCGGAGAGCCGGGGATCGAAGAACAGGTACTTCCCCAGCTCCACGTGTTCCTGCTTTGGCGGCTCGAGCGGCTGGAGAGGCGCGAGGGCCTGGCCAGCCGCGCTCCCGGCGCTGACCCCGATGGCAACGGCCCAGATCACGCCAACAAACGCTGGAAAGCCTCTCATGGCGTGGCTCCTCTATGTGGCCCGGCGACCGCACGGATCGTCCGGGCGAGGGCCTCGGAATCGATCTCCTTGAGGAGGATTGCCTGGGCTCCGGCCCGCGTCAGGTCGGCCCGTTCCCGTTCGGTGACAAATGCGGTGAGGATCACGATCCCCATGCGCGGAGCGACGCCCGCCAGCCGGCTCAAGGCTTCCGCTCCATCAGGAGCGATCCGCCGGAGATCCATCACGACCACGTCCGGCCGACGCTCGCTGACCATCCCGAGAGCGCCGTCGAGGTCCGCCGCGTCCCCCACTACGGAGACCCCGGGCATCTGCTGCAGCCGCCGGACCAGCCCGTGGCGCGTCCCCGGGTTCCCATCGACGACCGCCACCGCGACAGGCCCCTCCATGCTCCGAGTGTCAGCGAGCGGCGAGTCCGAAAAAAGAGGCGGATGGGGCAGTCGCCGACGTTTTTTGTCTCTACGAAAACTAACGAGGCTCCGCCTCAGACCGACGAGGTGTACGGCCTTGAGATCGGGCGTGGGGGTGGACAGGCAAAGGGCCCCGGTCGTGGGACAACGGGATGCGGTACAATCGCCCCCGTTCATGAG
>Ga0114945_10000113_pt1 | contig 46737 bp, 28 predicted proteins | sample OV2TP3_FD_87194 | JGI IMG/M metagenome (GOLD analysis project Ga0114945, IMG submission 87194) | Hot spring microbial communities from Beatty, Nevada to study Microbial Dark Matter (Phase II) - OV2 TP3 | ecosystem: Environmental > Aquatic > Thermal springs > Hot (42-90C) | place: USA: Beatty... | reverse complement strand
GTTGACCTTAAAACGGATGACGTTGTTACTTCTGAGAATCATAGAACGTCTGATGGACGTTAAACCTATCGAGCAGATAACGTAGTTTGAATGAACTCTCAACCGTTTCGTGATCTACTGATTTTCGCGTATTGCCTATCCAGCGCCATTAAGGTCTCGTGCGTCCCTTCTTCAATCAACTTCCCTTCGTGCAAGACGAGGATATGCTGCGCTATGCGGACGGTTGAAAATCGGTGCGAGATAAAGATCGTCGTCTTTCCCGCAGCCAGCTCCATGAACCGCCTGTAGACCTCGTACTCAGCCAGCGCATCCAGCGCCGCGGTCGGCTCATCCAGGATGAGGATCTGCGCCTCACGCATAAACGCCCGGCTCAAAGCCAGCTTCTGCCACTCGCCTCCGGACAGGTCCACGCCTTCATCGAACATTCGTCCCAGGATGGTCTCAAACCCCCTGGGGAGGTTCTCCACGAGAGAACGGGCGCCTCCCCAGTCCGCCGCTCGAACAACACGCTCTTGATCCTCCACAAATTCGACCTGTCCGAATCCGATGTTCTCCCGCGCGGAGAGTTGATAGCGGACAAAATCCTGAAATATGACCCCAATCTGTCGGCGCAGATCGTCCAGGTCATACTCGCGCAGGTCTCGTCCATCTAACAGGATCGCCCCATCTGTGGGATCATAAAGACGGGTGAGGAGCTTCACCAGCGTCGTCTTGCCTGCGCCATTTTCTCCTACCAGCGCAACGGTTTCTCCTGAACTCAAGGTAAAGGAGAGATTCCGGAGCACGCATCGCTCAGACCTGGGATAGTGGAAGGAGACGTTTCGGAACTCGATCCCGTGTCGAATCGGCTTTGGAACCATCAGTGGGGGTTCATGGAAGCATTCGGCCCGCGACAAAGTCCCTTCGACGGCATCTGGCTTGAGTTCCAGGAAATTGAAGAGATTACCCGCAAACAAGCTGTTCTCGTAGAAGACCCTCCCTCTTAGGAACAGATGTCCCAGGCCTTGCCAACTCTGATCCACTGCCTGGAAGACCAGCGCCACATCCCCTATCGTGATCCGCGTCAAGACGGCCTGAACGACTGCGTAGACCCAGATCGCGGCCATTCCTGCCGTCGAAAGCAATCCCAGGAGCAGGCTCGTTTTTTGCTCCGAGAACTGAAGCCGCTTGTCTTCGTCAAAAAATTTCTGCCAGAAGCGACGGAACCGCTCCAGAAAGGGTCCGTGCAAACTGAACAGACGAATTTCTTTCACGGCGTCACGGGACCCTAGCAAGCTCGAAAAGTAGGAGGCCATGCGTTGCGCAGAGGCCCGGCTGGTATACAGATCGTATCGCTTGTTCGCATAGTAGCCTCCGACGACAACCATAGGGCCTGATGTCAGCAAAAGAACTCCCACGGCGAGAGGATGAAGCCGGAAGAGCATCCCCATCATCATGTTCAGCGAAAGTATGCCTCCAAGCATCTCGACACAGACATAAGCCAGATTCTGAACTCTCCAGATGTCCTGCTGAGCCTTCGCCAGCTGATCGTAAAATGCGGGTGTCTCGTAGAATGCAATATCCAGCGTGGATGCCTTATCCAGAATCAGAAAGTTCACATGATTTTGGACCTGGAATCCCAGCAATGCTTTCACGTTTTGAGACAGTGACTGGGATATCCCACCGAGAACCCACACCATGGCGATGATCCCGACAGGCGCAAGCGCGGCGTGCCAGTTCAGGGGGTTTCCTGAAGAGGATGCCTGGATCGCCTCCGTGATGCGGTCGATGATCACTTTGGATATCCAGATCTGGGCGGGCAGCGCCGCCGCGCTGACGATCATCAGGAAGAGGGTGAGGGAGGCATAGCGCGGGCTGGCGTCCCAGATCAACTTGAGCACACGGGGAAAGTACCCCACGACCTGACGAACTGTTTTCCATGTCTCATACATCCATATCTCCCTTCATTGCCCCGCGCGCTCGATCTCAGCGATCAGCCTCCGGTCCCGGAAGCCCCTGGCGACCAGGCTGTTCTCCACGTAGAAGAGGAGGCGCTGGGCCTCGGCGCGGTCGGCGGGGTCGGGGGCGAGGAGGGCGGCGCGGGACAGGAGGATGATGGCCTCCCGTTCGTTCTGCCTGGCCAGGGAGGCCAGCGCGGTCCGGCGGACGATGGGGTGAGGATCGCCGAGCGCGCTGCGGATGGCCGCGAGGTCCGGGGGGGACATCGTTCCCATCCGGCGCACGGCGTCCTGGCGGACCTTCCAGTCCGCGCTCCGGAGGTCCTGCTTGAGCGATTCTGGGTCGGCGGGCGGCTCGGGGTCGGCGAGGCGCTGCCAGCCCCGCGAGTCCGCGTCGAGGCCGGCCATGGGGTCGGTCGGAGGGGCCGACGCCAGGTCCGGCAGGCCGAGATAGAGGTTTCCATCCCGGACGATCTGACCCGAGCCGCGAACCCAGGGGTAGAAGTTCTGGCCCGCGGCGTGTCGCTGAAGGTCTGCGAACGGGAGGGCGCGGGGGCCGGGCAATCGCTCTCCGGATAGTCTGACCTCCGGGATGTCCCGCCACGCTGCGCCGGACGGGGTCACGGCGCAGATGTCTCCGGCGCGGGTCTCGATGCGGAGGATGTCTCCCGATGTCTCTTTTGTGACCCCTGACCCGATCTCCGAGACGTGGACGCGGCCCGCGCCCCAGGGGTTGCGGACCTGACAGGTCCCGCCGATCAGGGATTGGACGGAGAAGTAGAGGACTTTGCCCTCCCGTTGCTCGGCGCTGAGGAGGAAGGCCCCCTCGACCCGGAGATTCGCGAAGCGCGCGGTCTCCCCGGTTAGCATACCGGGGAAGAGGTGGACGACGCCGGCCCGGACCTGGAGGAGGCCCTCGTGGACCGCGGCGCAGAGGACGTTGGTGCCCTCCACGAGGGGGATGCGGCCGGTGGGCCAGTCCCCGTGCCGGAGGTCGGCCAGGGCAACGAGGCCGTTCGGTTTGAGGCAGAAGCGGAGGAAGGGGGAATAGAACAAGCTTCGCGCCTGCTCCGGCAGGTCGAGGCGGGAGGCGACGGCGGGGAGCCATCCGGCGGTGAAGCCCACCGGCTCGAAGCCGCCGTCGAAGCCGGGAAATGCCTCGTGCCGGGCCACGCCCCGGAAGGCCATGAGGCCGGTCGTGATCTCGAAGGTCCGCAGGAACTTCCGGTAGAGGGGGTGATCGGGCGTCACCTCGCAGGCCGGATAGATGGCTGAGAAGACGGAGGGGTGGCAGCGGTAGGGCTGGGCGATGCTCGCGGCCTCGCGGATGGCGTCCGCGTCCTGCGGGTAGTCGAAGAGGCGGTCACGCGTGTCCTGCCAGAGGCGCCGGGTTTTGGCGTCCTCACCCAGGACCTCCGCGGCCTCGATCAGGTGGTTGAGCAGGACTCCGAAGTTCGCCCGGTCGATGGCCGGGTCCGCGTCCGTGTTCGCCTGCTCCGGGGAGTGGGAGTGGAGGATGTGCAGCCGTCCGTCCTCTCCCTCGGTCATCACGGAGCGGCCGTAGCGGGCAGCCGAGGCCATGATGGGGTAGAGGTAGTCCCGCAGGAATTCGATGTCACCTGTGAGTTTGTAGTGTTGATAGAAGTTGAGGTGGAACCAGGCCGTGGAGGACTGGTGGGGGTTGGGGTAGGTCGTGGCGACCCAGCGGTGTCCTCCGGCCCAGAGGGGGAGCATCTGGTGTGGGACCTCCATGCCTTCGTGAGGGGAGTGCTCGATGAACTCCGGGACCATCTCCAGGAAGGTCCGCATGTAGGTGTAGCCGAGGTCGAGCCGGTTGGCCGGGTAGATGGACCACCACATGAGGGGGGTCTGCGCGTCGGTGGTGTAGCCGTCCATCCAGGGGGGGTTGTCCCGCATGTAGGAGAGGCCCATGAAGGAGATGGCCTGCTCGGACCTGGAGACGCACGCCTGCTGGTAGAGGCCGCAGTAGTAGGCGTGCTCGATGAACCGGTCCGGCAGGCTGATGAAGGAGGCGCTCCAGTGGCGGGACCACCAGGCCCGGTGGGTCGCGCGATCCGTGTCCGGGTTGGCTTCAACAGATGCCTTCACCAAATCCATCGCTTGACTCAGGGGGTCCGCGCCATCTCTGTCGGTCGCGATGGCGACCAGGGTCTCGAAGTCGAACGATGTGGAGGGAGAGGCCGTGAAGGATGCCTGCGCGCCGCGCGCGTCGGACTGATAGGCCACGTGGCCCTCTGCGCCCTGTATGGACGCGACCAGGGCGTAGCGCAGGTTCGGGAGGGCGTGGTCCAGGGAGAGCGTCCGGCCTTTCGCATCGGCTGTCACCACGCTGGGTGGGGAAGGAGGCCGGAAGGGGTGGGCGGGACGCTCCAGGCGGAGGACGGGAGAGACGGGCGTTTCAGACCGGATGCGGCAGTGGATGCGGGCGACGTTTCTGGCGCTGTGGACGCAGGCGCTGACGCGGGCCTCCCATCCGGGGCCAGTCCAGGTCCGCTCGAGGCGAGCCTCGTAGAGGGAGAGGCGGTCCTCGAACTGATCCGCTGCGGGGTCGAACGGCCGCCCCAGGTCCAGCGCGAGCAGGCCGGCCCAGCAGCGCCCCGTGCCCACACCCTTGCTGTCCGTGGCCCAGAGGTCGGCCTTCTGCGTGTAGAAGCGGAACTCCCCGGCGCCGGTGACCATGCCGCCGAAGTCGCCGTTGCCGAGGAGGAGGCCGTCGGACCAGTGGTCCACGGGGCGGCGGTAGACGACGTCGTGCTGCGTCAGATAGTCCTCCACGTCCGCCCGGAAGCGCGCGCCGGCGAAGGGGTCGCCGTGCCAGGCGGAGGCGTCGATCCTGCGCTTCAGGTCGGACCCGATGCGATCCAGGCGGAGGGGGAAACGGGTGCGCGGAGGGACGGTGAACGCGGCGGAGGCCGTTTGATGTCCGGTCGAACGCTCCACGACGATCTCGACGGGGACCTCCGCGCCCACCTCTTCCGGATGGACCGGGACCCAGAAGCCGAGCTTCACCTCCGTGTCTTGCGGGATGTCGTGTGTGAGGGTCTTGGCCTCCTCGCCCGCTCCGTCCTTCCGGCGCAGCGCGATCTCTGTCCCCTGGGCCAGGGCCTCCTCGTCTCGAAGAGAGACGAATACGATCTGCCGGTAGACGCCCTCGGGGTCGACGACGGCCTCCGGGGCAGAATATATCCTGACAATATGCATGAATAAAACCCTTTTAGGGCGGGTTAAAACCCGCCCTACGAGAATGATCATAGTTGAAACCCGCCCCTACGATTATACCCTGCCGGCGTTCACGCCCAGGCCCCGGCGGTAGGCCTCCAGGGAGATCAGGTCCGCCGGGCTGACGTTGCCCAGGTTGACCTCCGGGCCGAATCGCCCGATGAACAGGTTGCGCATCCGGTGGATGTCGGAGGCGCTGACGCCCGCGATCCAGGGGCCGGGCAGCTCGAACATGAGGTGCTCCGGGCCGATGGCCTCCACGACGGCCTCCACGGCCCGCGCGGTCTCAGGGTCATCGCTGACCAGCTCGGCGGCCTCCAGGAGGACGATGCGAGCGCCGGCGTCCAGACAGGCCCTGGCGTTGTCGGCGAGGGAGAAGGCGCTGGGCAGGCCCTCCTTCTTGCCGACCTCGCCCAGGACGGCGAGTCCGAACTGCTCGGCGGCCTGCCGGATCATTCGCTGCTTCCAGTCGATGTCCACGGGCGCAAGGTTGTCCGAGACCTCCACCCAGCGGTAGCCGGCCCGGACGACGGCCGGGAAACAGAGGTCGGCCCTGCCGCAGACCTCGGCGTATTCGAGGTACTGACCGCCGGGGAACGGCTCGATCTGATGGTCCTGATAGTGTCTTATCTTTGCGATCAGCAGGTCGTCGGAGAGCAGGCGGGAGATGCCGACCGCGACCTTGGCGAAGTCACAGCAGGCCGCGCCGGTGGCGACCAGGTCCTGCTGGGCGTTCATCCCGATGCCCCAGTCGGCCACCATGGTCAGGCCGTGCGTCCGGGGCTTTGACGATCGGGCTGTCCCGTCCAGGCCGGAGAAGATGTGTGAGTCCATGCGAGAAGGTCTCCGTAAAATGCAACGATGAAGTCAGAACGATGAACGATGAACAAAGACAACGATGAACGATGAAGTCAGAACGATGAACGAAAACCAAAATCAAAAGCCTTTATGATTTTGTTCCGCGTTCATCGTTCCGCGTTCTGCGTTGCCTTTCCTCATCCGTCGCTGGGCAGGGACCAGGGGCCTCCGAGCGGATACCCATCGAGGGAGCGCATAGGGACGCATCGGAAGAGGCTTTTTGCAAACCGCTCCATCTCCGGCGTGTCCAGTTCGTCCCGGTGGCCGAGCATCCGGTGCATGGCCCAGCCGGAGAGCCGGGAGATGCGGCCGTGGGTGTCCCAGAAGCAGAGGCCGTCCGTGCCCGCGCCGTAGCAGGTCTTCGCCCGGATGCGCATGGAGTCCCCGGACTGCCGGCGGGGGTAGAGGTCCGCGTAGAGCTTCGTGGCCGACCCGTCCGTGAATTGCTTGAAGGCCTTCAGGATCGGGGCCGCGCCGCTGCCGTCCAGCGGTTTGACCTGCTCCATGTGGACGGCGAGGTGGTCCACCAGGCCCTCTCTGACCCAGGTCTCCACGTCCATGCCGTAACATCTGCAGCTTGTCAGCGGGCCGAGGTCCGGGAAGTCGGGGAGTTTGTAGCTGGTGGGCATCACATAGCAGGTCCCCAGGCGGCGACCCTGCTTCTTCCCCACCTCGTCGAGCATCGCGCGCGTCTCGCGGAGGAACTGCGTCAGGAAGCCTGCCTGGTGGGCCAGGACACGGTCGTCGTAAGGGTGGAGCTTCAGGATGTCCTCCCCGTACTTCTCGCGGAACGACCGGCGCACAGGCTCCTCGAACAGGGCGTAGGGCCAGGAGCGGCAGAAGATGACGCAGACCCCGTCCGCGCTGTAGTCCTCGACCCACTCCCGGAACAGGGCGACGTACTTCGCCCGGACCTCCGGGAAGGCGTGGCTGAGGGTCCGGGCCGGGCCTCCCTCGCGCGTGACGCACCGCCACTCCGGGTGATCGAGGAGAAACTGGCCCGGCCCGCAGTAGCCGAGGTGATTGGGGGGCATCTGCACGCCTTCCATACGGACCTGGGGGTAGATTTCGACTCCGATCTCGCGGGCGCAGTCCACGGCCGCGCGCAGGGGGTCGAAGCCGGCCCGGCGATAGCGGTCGCGGGTCTCATTGGCGACGGCGCGGTAGCCCCGGAAGCCGGGGGTCCAGACCTGTTCGGTCCCGACGCGGGATGGGTAGAAGGTCCCCAGGCCCAGGGCGCAGCCCCAGAGGATCATTTTGAAGTCGCTGTCTCGGAGGGCCTCGAACTCGTTGCGCATGTCCTGTTTGGAGGCGTAGCCCCAATAGGTGTGCTGGCCGCTGTCGTGGTTGGCGATCAGGAGGCGGGTATCCTTTCGGGTCCGGTCGCGCTGCGCTCGCGCAGACTCGGCTTCAGAGAGCGGGATGAGGCGGATGTAGCAGATGTTCGTGGGGGACTCCGCGTGGAGGCCCGCCTCGGGGCGGTGGAGGATCAGGTCCTGGCCGGTCAGGTCCGCGGACTTCCAGTAGGCCTCGCTGATGTCGGTCTCGCCCGGCGCCATCTCCGGGGGCACGATGTCCTTCTCCGGGCGGAAGCTCTCGAAGGTCGAACGGGCGTAGCCGGGGTCGCCGGTCAGTTTCAGGAAGAGGACCAGGTCGTCTGACTGAGATCGGGCCCCTCTGAACGTCCCGACGTAAATGGCGTGCCACCCCTTTGCGTTGAGCTTGAGGGTGAGGGGGGGCGCGGATGTGTCCGGGCCGCAGAAGAGCATTTTGCCCGGCCCGGCGTCGATCTCGTAGTCCACGGCGGTCCACTTGCCGCGCTCGAAGGCGCGAGAGAGGGCGGAGCTGGGCTCGCAGCGGGTCATGTCGAGGAGGTAGATGGATTCGGCGTCTCTGTCCATGAGGGTTTCCTTTTCAGGTCCTTGTTTTTCGCGTATCCCCACCCCACCGTTCCGTCGGCCCGTGCCGACGGGTCACTCTTTGGGCGTCCAAAGAGTGACCAGAAAGGCGCTCCTCAAACGCCGGAGGGGCTTGGCGCGACGCAAGGGCATTGCTCCAGAAGACGGATCATCCAAAGGTTTCCATTGCAGCCTAATGCCTCTCCTGAACTCTGGTGGTTAGCCCTTCTGCGTCGCGCCCCTTGTTACTTTGACAAGGCTGTTCCCCCTCTCCGTGTCGGAGAGGGGGGCAGGGGGTGAGGTCTTATACCGTTCCCGTCTCGATCAGCAGGGCCATCATCGCCGGCAGGCAGCGGAGGTTCGTGGAGGGTACGAGGGGACGCACCTGGTCCTCGTGCCGATCCGGGGTGGCCGGGACGAGATTGCCGTCGTCGTCGTGCGCCTTTCCGGGGACCGGCAGGCCCTCGAGTCGCCTGCCCCACTCCGGCCCGCAGGTGGGCCGGGACGTGAAATAGGCCATCATCTTCCGCCCCAGGTCGAGATACCGCCGGTCCTTCCGGTCGTGGTAGACGAAGACCAGGATGCGCTGGAACTCCGGGGACGACCAGTCGGTGTGCGGCTCTTTCGGGGCATTTGGGGCGTCGAAGATCGTGTTCCGGTCCAGCCGGGTCCGCTCGTCGATCAGGCAGTGCTCCCCGAACAGGCAGCAGTCCACGATGAAGTCGAACTGCCGGTAGAACGCCTCCTTCCAGCGCGGGTCGGGGTCGACGGCGCAGAGGCCCATCAGGCCCTGCAGGGCCAGGGTGGAGAACCAGGACCCCTGCCCGGCGGTGTGGGGGGAGTCGTAGCCGGGACGCCTGTCCTTCGCGAACTGCCGGCGCGCCGCGGACCCCCAGAGGGGGAAGAAGCCGTCGGGGTGCTGCTCCGCGATCATGCTCTCGGCCATCCGGCGCGCCCGCTCGATCAGGTCCACGTCTTCACTGAAGTCGTTGTAGTTGACGAGCTGCATCAGGAAGAGGGAGACGGTGCGGAGGTCGCAGTTCTCAAAGCGAATGCGCTCCGTGTCCTGCGCCAGGAACCGGGTCAGGCCGGAGATGCCCGCCCGGATCTCGGGATCTCCACACAGGAGGTAGTGGTCGAGCAGGCCCTCGATCCAGAAGTGGTCCGTGGCTGTGGCGCTCCCGCCCCGGAAGCAGTGGCCGTAGCAGTGGGTGTACATCCCCAGGTGGGGGTAGTGCCGGATGTCGATGTCCCACATGTGCCGGGCCATGTTCGCGGCGGTCCGGCAGGCGCTGACGTCTCCTGTCGCCAGGAAGTAGGTGTGCAGGCCGTGACAGGGGTCCTCCTCGTTGTTGTTCCAGTAGCCCATCCGGGAGTGCTCCCGCCGGGCGCTGTGCTTGGTGTCGTGGTCCTTCGAGCTGGAGTGGGGGATCCAGATGTAGATCAGGTCGCCGGCGTCGAACTTCCCGTAGACGTGGAAGGCCTCCTCGTGGTTCGTCAGCCAGCGGGCGGAGGCGTCCAGCACGCGCGCAAATTCGGGCCGCTTCTCCCGGTCGAGCTGGTGGATGTAGGCGTAGGTAGATGACCGGCGGAGGTCCTCGCAGGCGATGCGGGCCTGGTTGATCTCCAGCAGGTCCTCCCGCACGCGGCGATTCCAGGCGAGGCTGTCCAGCACGGGGTCCGCGTCCGCCCAGATCACCTGGGTCTTCTGCATGCCCTGCACGGTCTCCAGGCAGCGGGTCTCCGGGTCGAAGAAGGCCCAGTAGGGGTGGCAGGCCAGGTTGTCGTATTTCGTGTGCCGGTGGCGGAGGTCCGGGTCGCGGGCCGTGAGCGGGTGGATGGGCAGGAGGCGCTTGCTGGCGATGCGGTCCGCCGCGTCCTGCGGCCAGAGGCCGAAGCTCACCTCGTCCTCGGCGATGCGGATCTCGTTCGGGTAGTCCCGGACGAAGTCCCGCACGGCCACGCTCAGGCGGGCGTCCTCGAACCGGGCCTGCATCCAGCCGGGGGCCTTCCGGCCGTGGCCGGACCCCCAGGCCAGGCCCACGCGCTCGCCGTTCGGGTCGAGGCGGTCGGCGTAGTAGGCGTCTTCATCCTCCTGGAGCACCCGGTAGACGCTCCCCGGCATCAGGCTGTCCGTGGTCGCGCCGTATTCCATACCGGCCGTGACTCGCCTGCACCGGTCTGCGAAGGGGAGGACGAACCGGAGGTCGCGCACCAGGCGGTAGATTTCGCTGTCCGCGTGGCGCCAGGTGACCTCGAACTTCACGAGGGAGGAGTTGCGGCAGGCCTCGATGCCGATGACGTAGTCCAGGCCGGGGCTGTAGATGTCGCAGGCCGAGACGCCCCGGATTTGCACCCACGCCCGCACCGGCCCCCGCTCGACCACAGTGACCTCCCGCGTGCGGCGGCGGAGGGGCTCGTTCATCAGCTGGTCGAGGTTGAGGGTGCGCTCGCTCAGGAAGACACGGCCGTCGGCCTCGGCGACGCGCAGGCCGGTGTGGGGGGTCCCGCGCAGGATCGGATGGAGCTTTCCCTGCGCATCCCTGTAAGAGAGACTCGCCACGAAAGGCGGGTAGCAGATCGCGTTCGGCCAGGACTGGATGATGGGGATTTCGATGACGATCTTCCCGGTGTCGATCCGGTAGAGGTCCCCGTCTTCACGAAGCAGGGGGTCGCCCTCCTGCCTCCCCTCTTTTAGCGTGAAGGGGCCATCCGAGGCGCCCGGCTCGAACACGAAGAGGCCCCACTTGGCCGAGCCATCCTTCCAGTCCAGGAGGGACCGGCCCTGCGAAGGGACGGTGCGGCCCGACGGGTCTTCGATCACGAGTTTTGTGAAGTCCCTGACCTCTCCCTGTTCAAAGGGGATGCTGACGCGGGTCGGGACGTGCAGGCTGCGCAGGTCGGTCAACAGGATGGCGCGGGGTTTCAAGATAGACTCCTTTCTTCACTTTCCAAACCGGATCGGCGCGAAGGAGCGCATCGTGCGGCCCTGGGCGCGCTGCCGGTATTGCCGGAACGCGACCGGCAGAGGGCCTGTGACGGCGGCGAGGCGCGCGACGGCCTGCCGGATGGCTTCGGGATGCTGAGGGGCGACGTCGCGGGTCTCGTCGGGGTCGTCCTGAAGGTCGAAGACGCGCGCGGCCCTCTCATAGTCGGGGCGCGTGACGTTGAGGTGGACGGCCCGGTCGGCGTCGCGGACGCAGGCGTGGGGGCCCCAGCCGGTGATGACGTGGTCGCGCACGGGGTCGCCGGTGATGACGGGCCATACGTCCTGGCCGTCGAGGGGCGGATGCTCCACGCCAAGAAGGGACAGGAGGGTCGGGAGGAGGTCGTGGTTCTGGACCCAGGCGTCGCACGTCTTTCCACGGGGGCCGGATGGATGGCGAATGAACCAGTTGAGGCGGGTGTTGAAGGGGTAGAGGCGGTCCGCGGCCTTGCCGAACTGGCCTTTGTCCATGACCTCCGTGCCGTGGTCGGACAGGAAGACGAGGAGGGTGTCGTCCCAGAGGCGCAGGGCGTCCATCGCCGCGAGCAGGTGGCCGACCCAGCGGTCCACGAATGCCACGAACCCGAAGTAGAGGGCCTTGCAGCGCTCGATCTCGTCCGGGCTCATCCGGCTGAAGTCACCCCGGAAGACCTGGGGGTAGATGATGTCCTTGACGCCGGGCTTCGGGGGGCAGTAGGCGTCGGCGTAGTGCCGGGGCGGGTCCCAGAGTTCGTGGGGGCTGAAGCTGTCGACCCAGAGGAAGAAGGGGGCGTTCCGCCGGTTGTCCTCCAGCCAGCGCGCGGCGGCCCGGAAGACCTGGGCGGCCTGCCAGTCCTCCTCCCCCCGGCGGTCGAGGGCGTTCAGGAGGTACTGGGCCACGGTCGGGTGCTGGGCCGGGGAGGCCTCGCCTTCGGGGACGTGCGTGCTCAGGTCGATGCGCTCGTAGGGGCCGCTGCGACAGGGGTCGTTCTCCTGGCCCCGGATGAACTGCCAGCTGAGGAACCCCCGCGTGAAGTTCATGGTCGGTTTGAACATGTGATAGGTGTCGCCGACGAGCCCGGTGAGGTAGCCGGCGTCGTGGAGGCGCTCGGCGAGCGTGTCCTGCTCGTGCGGGATGGGGTGCCAGCCGCTGCCCGCCGGCTGGAGGCCCTCGTTGGCCGTCTCGAACCGCCACGGGAAGGAGCGGACGCCGGTGAAGAGGCAGCGCCGGACGGGGATGGTGGGCTCCCCCTCGCCGAAGCAGCGGGTGAAGGAGACGCTCTCGCGCCGGAGCCGGTCCACGTTCGGGGTCTTCACGAAATGGAACTGGCCGCCGGAGCCGCCCAGGTCGGCCCGGAAGGTGTCGATGCAGATGACGACGAGGTTGAGCTTCATCCTGTTCTCCTTTTTATCCTCGATCCGGCACGCGCCAGTTGGGGTACCAGACGGAGTCCTGGGGGATGGCGTCCTGGCCGGTCCAGGAGTTCTGCATGGTCTTGAAGTCTTTCAGCGCAGGCCGGACGACGGTCTCGTAGAGCCGCTCGACGTCCTCGTAGGTGCGCAGGGCGTGGCGCGGGCGCTCGCGGTCGTAGGCGGTCAGGAGTTCCTTTGCCTTTTCGCCGAGGTAGCGGAGTTCGTCGGCGACCATCCGATCGCCGGTCCTCCGGTTCGACAGGCGAGCGGTGGCGCCCATCGCGAAGTGGGGGCCGGGCTGGCCCTCGGGCGGGATGCGGGACACGTCCACGCACTCGGGGTGGAGGGCCCAGAGGAGGGAGGTCTCGACCTTTCCGGCGTGGTCGCCGCCGCTCTTGTTGTCGCTGTCAAAACCGGGCTGGTTGGCCTCAAAGTCGGGGAGGCTGTAGAGTCGGGTTCCGACGTGGGGCTGGATCAGGTCGATGAGGGTCTTCAGGTCCTGCCAGTTGGGGCCGTAGTGGCCGGTGATCAGGATGGCGGCGTGGAAGCCGACGGTGTCGGCTGCGCGGATGTGGTAGCAGATGTTCTTGAAGTGCTGCCAGGGGGGGAGGCAGGTGAGCCAGGCGCGCTGGACCTGGCCGACCGCGCGCTGCGCCCAGACGGCGTAGCCGCCCAGCTCGTGGATGTGCCAGTAGTCGGGCGGGGCGACGATGCCGCCGTGGGCGCGCGCGGCCTCGCAGGCGATGGCGTGGGCCTTCAGGGCGTCCAGGCCCAGGGCGTTCTGGGGGCCGTGCGGCTCGCAGAGGCCGTAGGCGAAGTAGACCAGGGGGCACGCCGCGAAGGCGCGCTCCAGCTCGTCGGGGAACATGCGTTCCCAGCGGACTTCTTGCATGAATGGCTCCTTTAATGATCTCGTAGGGGCGAGGCTTGCCTCGCCCCTACGAAAAATTCATCGCGCATCACCCCTCCACCACCGGCGCCTTTTCACACCTCGCGTGCAGGTCCGCAAAGGCGCGGGAGCCGTCGTCCTCCTGGACTTCGAGGCGGACGCCGCGGATGAAGCCGGGCAGGTCGCCGAAGTAGAAGGCCTCGTGGCGCTGCTGCTCGCTGGCGAAGCGCCAGCGAAGGCCGCTTGGATAGACGACGGTGGAGATGCGTTTGATGTCAGGCTCAGGGGGCGCGGCGCGAAGCTCTACAACAGCCTTCTCATCCACCTCCACGCCCAGGCCGGGGCCCTCAGGCACGGGGAGATAGCCGTCCACGACGCGCGGGGCGGAGGTTATGTCCTTCACCCAGAGGTCGTGCGCGGCCAGGCTGGAGAGGAGGGCCTCCTGGCAGGTGGAGGCGAGGTGGGCGATCCAGGCCGCGCGGAGGGCCGTGCCGACGGTCTGGATCCAGAAGGGTTTGCGGAACTCGTGGGCCACGCCCGCGATTTGTCGGAGGTGGTCCACGTCACCACCGCCGAGGACGAAACCATCGCAGAGGCCCTCGCGGACCTGCACGGCGGCGTTCACGCCGGGGTCGTAGCCGGGGTCGGAGCGGACGTGGCAGCACCCGCCGCCGTAGTGGATGGCGAGGGGGCGGTCGATCCTGCGGCGCAGGGTCTTGTAGCCCTCCACGTCCCGCTGGGGGATGGGGGACTCGAACCCGCCCACGAAGTCGTATGCGGAGAGGGCCTTGAGGACCGGCAGGGCCAGGCGGGCCTCGCGGAGGTGGCCGTTGAAGTCGAGCCAGGCCCGGAAGTTGGGGGGGGCGACCTTGGAGGCGGCCTCCACCTGCTCGATCGGGTCCCACCAGGGCCTGCACTTGAACTTGTAGACGGTGTAGCCGAGGGACGCGGCGTGACGGACCTGCTGCGCGAAGAGGTCGGGGGGGAGGTCGATGGTCCAGTAGGCGAAGGGGACACGGGCGCGGACCTGCCGGCCCATCAGGACGTGGGCGGGGACGTTGAGGGCCCTGCCGACGGCGTCGTGGCAGGCCATCTGGACGCCGCTGTCCCTGCAATGCCGGAGGGCCTCGAGGGCGCTGCGGCCCACCCAGGACTGGTCTGAGCCTCCGCCGTCCCCGTAGCCGACTGCGCCGTTGGCCAGGACGACGCGGCAGAGGGCGAGCCTCGTGCCGTGCGTGAGGGCCCGCAGCATGTGCGGGGCGACCTGCGGGAGGAAGGTCATGTTGAGGGGGAAGGATTCGATGGATTCGATTTTCATGAACGCCTCCTGGCGCGGCGATGAATCGCCGCGCTACGAAAAAACACCTTCACCCAGCACGGCGATGAATCGCCGTGCTACGAAAAAACATCTTCACCCAACACGGCGATGAATCGCCGTGCTACGGTCAAAATCATCCCCTCCCATCTCCCCTTGCGCGGGGATGAATCCCCGCGCCTTATTTCGTCACTGACAGCATGATCTTAAATGTCGTCCCCTTTCCCACCTCGCTCTCCACGCTGATCGTTCCCCTGTGCTTCTCCACCACCTCCCGGCAGATGTAAAGCCCCAGACCCGTCCCCTCCGCAGGCGGCTTGGTCTTGAAAAAGGGCTTGAAAATATCGCCCCGGATTTCGGGGGGGATGCCTGCGCCCGTGTCCCGGCACTCGAAGACGACCTGACCGTCCTCCATCGCTGTGCGGAGGATGATCGTTCCGCTCCCTCTGATCGCCTCGACGGCGTTGCGGACGAGGTGCATCGCCATCTGGCCCAGGTCCGCGAAGCTGCCGGTGACAGGTGGGAGGTTCTCTGCGTAGTCTTTCACGATCTGGACCTTTGCCTCGTCGTATCTCCCTTTGAGCATCCGCAGGGCGTCGTCGGCCACGATGTTGACCTGCACGGCCTCGGTGTAACTCGTGGTCCTGTCGGACAGGCTCAGAAGGCTGGCGACGATGTCTTTGGCGCGGTTCAGGTCCTTGAGGCCGACCTGGAGGTTCTGGATCACCATGTCGCGGTCCTGGGCCAGTTCTTCAGGGGTGTCCTCCTTCAGGATCTCCACGGTGGACTGCATCAGGCTGGAGGCGACGGCCATGGGGTTGTTCAATTCGTGGGCAGAGCCGGCGACCAGCTCGCCGACGGCGGCCATGCGTTCGGCCTGGATGAGCTGCTGCTGCGCCTCCTCCTTCTCCTTCAGGGTCTGCTGGAGCTCCCGGTTGAGGCCGAACAGGTCCTTGTTTGCGGCTGATAACGCTGTGTTGGCCTCCCGCAGCCGGCGGTCGCGCCGGACCACGCGGGCCGTCTGCCACGCGACCAGCGCGACCGCGATGCTCAACGCCGACCAGAGCCCGACCAGCATATAGGGCAGATGTATCCGCAGCGTCACGGTCGCAGGTTTCTCCGAGTAGACCAGGTCTCGATCTACCGCCTGCACCTCAAAGGTGTAGGTCCCTCGCGGAAGGTCCGAATACTCCACGCGCCGGGCGTGCGTGGTCTTCCAATCCTTGTCATAGCCTTTCAGGCGATACCTGTAGACCATCCCATCTGGCCGGGTCTTGAAGCTCATCGCGTGGAACTCAAAGGCCGTCATCTTTATACTGGATGGAATCGCCAGGTCAGAAACCTTCTCATACCGCCGATCTGCCACCACTGCGTCGATGAACGCCGGAGGAGGAAGCGGCGCAGGGGGGCGATAGCGCGTCACATCTCCACCTAAGGTACCGAACCAGAGATATCCCTCCCGATCCTGAAAGATTGAATAGACCCCGTTGCTCGCCAGCCCGTCCTGACGGGTCAGGGTCTGGAAGGTCTGCCCATCGTACCGGCTCACACCGCCATTGGTGCTGAACCAGAGATGCCCCTCCCGATCCTGAAAGATCGACATCACACCGTTGCTCCCCAGCCCGTCCTCTGCTGTAAAAGCGGTAAAAGTCTTGCCATCATAACAGGTCGCCCCACCCCCAAAGGTACCGAACCAGAGATGCCCCTCTCGATCCTGCAGGATCGACCGCACCCAATTGCTTGCCAGCCCGCCTCTGGTCGTGAAGGTCGTAAATTTCTGCCCATCATACCGGCTCACACCACTATCAAAGGTGCCAAACCAGAGATGCCCCTCCCGGTCCTGAAAGATCGACTCCGCATAATTGCTCGCCAGGCCGTCTTTGAAGGTGAAGGTGGTGAAAATCTTTCCATCGTACCGGCTTACGCCACCATCAAGGGTTCCGAACCAGAGAACCCCCTCCCGATCCTGAAAGATTGATCGCACAACGTTGCCCAGGCCGTCCTGTGTGGTGAAGGTGGTGAAAGACTTCCCATCATACCGGCTCACGCCACCCCCATCGGTGCCAAACCAGAGATGTCCCTCCCGGTCCTGAATGCTCGACCACACCCGATTGCCCGCCAGCCCGTCTTGTGTGGTGAAGGTGGTAAAGGATTTTCCATCATACCGACTCACACCGCCGCCGACCGTGCTGAACCAGAGATGCCCCTCCCGGTCCTGGCAGATCGAAGACACGTTATTGCCTGGCAGTCCGTCCTGGAAGGTGATCAATGTGCTTCCGTCATACCGACTCACGCCGCCATTGGTACCGAACCAGAGATGCCCCTCCCGGTCCTGGCAGATCGAAAGCACGTTATTGCCTGGCAGTCCGTCTCTGATCGTGAAGGTGGTAAAGCGTTGCCCCTTCGTTTCACTTCCTTCGACAGTGCTCAGGACAGGCAGGGCAGGCACTGAGCTTGTCGAAGGGGATTTCCCATCATACCGGCTCACACCATCATTAAGGGTGCCAAACCAGAGATTCCCTTCCCGATCCTCAAAGATCAGCTGCACATCTTTGCTCGCCAGTCCGTCTTTAGTGGTGAAGGTGGTGAAGGTCTTCCCGTCATACCGGCTCACGCCGCCATCCCAGGTGCCGAACCAGAGATGCCCCTCCCGGTCCTGGCAGATCGAAGATACGCTATTGCCTGGCAGTCCGTCTTTAGTGGTGAAGGTGGTGAAGGTCTTCCCATCATACCGGCTCACACCGCCCTCGGTAGCAAACCAGAGAACCTCCTCCCGATCCTGAAGGATCGACCGCACATTATTGCCCGCCAGGCCATTTTTGTTGGTGAAGGTGGTAAAGGTCTTCCAATCATATCGACTCACACCACCGCCGCTGGTGCCGAACCAGAGATGCCCTTCCCTGTCCTGAAAGATCGAGTGCACCGTATTGCCCGCCAACCCGTCTTTTTGGGTGAAGGTAGTGAACCTCTGTCCATCATACCGGCTCACGCCACCGCCTTGGGTGCCGAACCAGAGATGCCCCTCCCGATCCTGACAGATGGACCCCACATAATTGTTTACCAGCCCATCTTTGGACGTGAAGGTGGTGAACGATCTCCCATCATACCGGCTCACGCCTCCAAGAGTGCCGAACCAGAGATGCCCTTCTCGATCCTGCAAGATCGAACGTACGGTCGCACTTCCGAGTCCATCCGTCGCGTCGTAGGTGCGCCAGTTTCCTGTCCCCGGCCCGGCGGACACAGTTTTGCCAGGTCCCGCAGGCGTAGCGTAGAGTCCGAACGCGAATCGAGTCAGACTATCTGGCCTAACTATCCCGAAGGCTGCCCCCAAACTCCGCAACATTGCGCTCCACGTTGCGTCACCCTGGAGCGCCTTCTGTTTCTCTTCCACCTCGGTCGGCGTCTTCAGTTCGAACAGCCTGCTGAAGATGCTGTCCGGCGTGGCCCGGCCCCGCTCGGCGGATTCCATTAGACCGTGCCGCTTCAGGATAGGGACGACTTTCGTTTTGTAGGCGGTCTCGAATTCGGGCATTCGGCTGGGCTGGACCCAGAAGGAGAGCCGGGCGAGGGTGGGTTGGGTCTGTAGGGGCGACCGGCCGGTCGCCCCTACGGTGGTCCATCCCTCGGCAGTTAGCACCAGAACCAGCCCTATCAAGACAAACGTCCGGGTTAAGAACATGCCGGGCCTCTTCGTGACAGGATGTACGGATTGGCGTCTATTGGCCCAGAATCAGGCGACGTATCGGTTTATGTAGGGGCGCGGTCTCCGCGCCCGTCGGCCTTGTCGAATCGGATCGCCGGGCGGGGAAACCCCGCCCCTACATCAAATCGGTAAACCGACCGATTCCGGGCCGTCAGGCGCCAATTTGCGCATTTACCAACAACATCATAAATCCCCGCGCCCTTTAATGCGCGATGCCGAGCTGGTGCATCCGTCGATGAATGGCCTCGCGGGCCTCGAGGAAGGGGCGCTCCAGGTAGGCGAGGTGGTCGTCCTGGCCGTGGTGGTGCGTGGCCGTGCCGGGGGCGTGGCGCGCGGCGGTCTCCCGGATGTAGGTCAGATTGCCGTCGATGAGGGTGAGCATGTACTGCGCGGCCTCTTTATCGAACATCCACCAGTCGCCGCCGCAGGCGACGTAGATGGGGGAGGTGTGCGCGAAGATGCCGCGCCGCCAGGCGTCGTGGTGGGGGACGCTGGTGTAGCCCGGCCCGCCGCAGCGCGCGGCCAGATAGGTGTGGCCGTCCACCTTCACCTTCGCCTTGAGGGCCAGCCTTCGCACGCCCTTGCTGTCTTCGGTTGAGGCGACGACCCGGCCCTGCTGGACGACCTCCAGCGTGTGGATGGGGAAGATGCCTTCGGCCTGCGCCTCGACCTCCACCGTGCCGGGGCCGGACAGGCGGAGGGTGTCGCCGATGGGATGCCCGTCCACGGTGAACCGGAGCATGGGGCCGCCGCTCAGGAAGGTCCGCCCGCGCGTGACGTTTTTGCACCAGGTGTCGTAGGTGAACGGCTCGTCGTCGGGGACGTGGGCGTAGGTGCGGTAGATGCCGATGGGCACGTCGCTGGACATCTTGTCCGTGCCGCCCACGAGGGGGAGGCGGTAGCCGCAGTTGAGGTAGCGGTAGTACTCGATGTGGTTGAAGGTCCCGTGCCGGAGCATCTCCACGCCGTCCACGCGGCCGGTGGCGATCAGGGCCGCAGGCTCGCCGTTCGGGCTGGGGAGGTGGGGGATGATGACCGTGCCGCCCTGCGCGTGGCACTGGTCGGCCCAGTCGGACATGGTGATCTCCAGGGTGCCGCCCAGCTCGGCCTCGCCGGGGCCGTCGGTGCACCAGGGCATGATGGGCCGCTTCACGCCCCAGAGGATGAGGTGCCCCAGGAAGTGCTGGCGGTTCTCCTGGGTGATGTAGACGATGTTGTTCCCGTCCTGCGAGACGCTGGGCCCGCCCGTGAACTCCTCGGTGTTCGTGAAGAGGCTGCCCCACTGCGACTGGAGGAGGTTGACGACGTTGAGGTCCTCGCCCTGGGACTCGGTGTGACTGCCCTGCGCGGAGAGGAAGTGGACGTGGGAGTCGCCGCTGAACCAGCGCCGGGCATTCATGTTCGTCCAGCGCCTGAGGCGGAGGGTGAGGTCGCGCTGGCCGGGCCGGATGGTGACCTTCGCGCGGAGGGGTTCGTACTCGAACCCGCGAGCCACGTCCACGAGGACCTCCCCGCGCGGGAGCCAGCCCTGGCAGGTCCCGTCGATGTAGGCGTAGGTGATCTGGCCGAGGCGCACGTCGCCGCCCACGTCGATGTGCCAGGTGCCGAGGTTGGAGTTGACCTGGTTGTGGTGGCCGTGGGGCTGGTAGGGGATGCCCTCGGGCGACCGGAAGTGGACGCGGCAGGGGACGGGTCTGCCGGTCTCGTCGTCGAGGACGGTCACGTGGACCCAGTTCCGGCCCCGGTCCATGAGTTCGACGCGCACGCGGGGCGCGCTGGCGACGCCTTTCTGCTCCACCTCGCCCCAGTTGACCCTGCCGATCTCCTCCGCGCCCTGCTTGACCGTGACCGTGGCGGACGGGACGGCGGCGATCTCGACGTAGGCGGGGCTGGACTTGGGGTTCTGCGGCTCGCCCCAGCCTCTGTGGGAATCGCCGAGGAAGGTCTCTGTCGGGGCCTCGGGCAGGGGATGGACGTAGGTGGCCACACCCCGGTCCACCTCCACGCTCAGGTCGAAACTCTTCTCCGCGTCCTCCGGGTTGGTCAGGGTGATGCGGGTCTCGCGCTTGCCGCGCCGGACGAAGGGGTGCTCGTCCAGATGCCCCAGGGTGACGGCGGCGAGGAGGAAGCGCGGGCCTTTCGGGACGATCTGAAGCGATTCGATCGTTCGGTCGGGGTGAGGGTTCTCCCAGACGTAGAGGTAGTAACCGCGCGCGCCGCCGCGCCCCGCCTCGGTCTGACGGCGGCCCGAGTCCCCCCAGCGGCCCTCGTAGCGGGGCTGGAGGGCGTCCTTCTGGTCGGCGATGGCGCGGAAGGGCGCGCCGCCGGCGTTCAGGGCGGCGATCTCGAACCGCTCCCGGATGGGGACGCGCGCCTCCTGGCCGCCGGAGAGGCGGAAGATGTAGTCGGCGACGGGCTTCCCCAGGGGGCCGCCCTCCATCAGGTCGGACTCGAGCAGGCGGTGCGCGAGGATGACGCGGCGGGCAGGGCGCTGGATCGGGATGGTGACGCCTTTTGCCGTTCCGTCGAAGGCCAGAAAGCAGGGGTGGCTTCCGTCACTCCCTTCTGAACCCACCAGGAAGGGGAGGCCGTGAAAGGTCTGCTGCCCGACCGGGGCGCGGGCATTCTCGCCCAGGACCGACAGGTCGGCGTTGCACAGGGATGACAGGTCGAGGGGTTCGTAGTCGGCCATGGTGTGGACCTCCTTTAAAAAAGTGAAATGGCAAACGACCCCCAACCCTCCCCCATCTCAAGCGGCAAAGCCCTTGAGACCCCCTCCCTCCCCCACCTGTGGAAGGGGGGCTGCACGTTTCACGTTTCAATTTCCCTTGAACTGCGGCAAATACTTCGCGTGCGCGGCGAGCAGGTCATCCGCGAGCCTGGCCGCCGTGTCGAGGGAGTCGACCGCGCCGTCCAGGACGAGGGCCTGGATGAATTTTTCTCGGCTCCCCTCCAGGGCCGCCTCCACGACGGTCTCGACCCACGCGAAGCGCGTGGCCAGCGTCCCCACGACCCCCACCGGGAGCGGGGGCTGGGTCAGCGGCCTCAGCCCCGACCCGTCCGCGATGGCCGGGCTTTCCACAATCGCCTCGTCGGGCAGGTTCGGGACCTGGCCCCGGTTCGGGAGGTTCGAGGAGTAGACGCGCCCGGCGTCGCGCCGGATGTCCTCAATAATATCCAGCACCTGCTCGTGCTCCCCGCTCCTTCGGGTCCCGTAGCCGTCGGGCAGGGGCCGGTCCGAGAGCGCGAACTCCTGCATCTGGGCGTACCCCCTGTCCCCCCCCGCGATGGTGCCCTCGAAGCTGTAGGCGTCCACGCCCAGGGTCTTGCCGTAGTACTTTCCGTCCGCGAAGAACTGCGGGAAGAACTCCGTGACGTGCCGGTCCAGCACCGCCGGGAACGCCCCGAACAGCTCGAACAGGCGCCAGGCGAAGACGTTCGCGGTCTCCGGGCTGTTGGTCGAGAGGCCCTGGGCGATCTTCTCCGCCGCGATCCGGCGCAGCCTGGGCATCGCGTCCTCGCCGTCCACGCGCACCTCCGTGAACCAGGTCAGGTGGTTGATGCCGACCGCGGTGTATTTCAGGCGGGGGGCGTCCACGCCGAGCGCCCCGGCGAGGTACTGCCCCACGTGATGCACCCCGTGGCACAGCCCCGTCACGTTTGCGCCGGTGGCCTTGTGGATGGCGCGGCAGACCGGGGCCATCGGGTTGCCGTAGTTGAAGAAGAGGGCGTCCGGGGCCAGGTCGAGGATGTCCTGAGCGACGGCCACCATGGCCGGGATCATGCGCAGGGCGCGCGAGGTCCCGCCCGGCATGACGGTGTCGCCTACGGGCTGATAGATGCCGTACGTGCGGGGGATGAAGACGTCCTGCTCCCACGCCCGCCGGCCCCCGACGCCGACGGTGCAGATGACGGCCGTGGCCCCTCTCAGGGCGTCCCGGCGGTCTTTGGAGGCGGTCAGCCGGATCGGGGCCTTCCTCGCCTCGATCATCTTCTGCGCCAGGCGCTCGGCGACCTTCAGGGCATCCGGGTCCACGTCGACCAGGGCCAGGTCCGCCGCCGCCTCGCGCCGGAGGAGGTCCGCCAGCAGGCCCCGTGTGAACGACGCACTCCCCGCGCCGATGAGGACCACTTTCTCTTTCATCATATCCTCCCTTCCACATCACTTCAAACCCGCAGGCGCATCCAGCGGATGTTCGTCGCGCCGTCTTCGAGACACCAGAAGGCGATCAGGACCTCGCCGTCCGGCATCTGGACCATCGAGGGATAGCCGAACTTCAGGCTGCTCAACTCCTCCGCCGAGGCGGCCTGCCCCGTCATGCCCGACGAGCCGAGATGGGTCCCCCACAGGGGCAGCTCCGCTTCGTTGATCCAGGCCTCCCCGTCCAGCCGGGAGAGGTTGGCCCAGAGCCCCGGCTGGTCGTCCCGGCGATAGGCGCAGAGGATGCGGCCGTCGCTGAGTCGCAGGGCCTTGCACGTCTGCCCGCGCAGGCCCGTCAACCTCGGAGGCGAGAAGGTCTCCCCGCCGTCCTCGCTCAGGACATAGGGCGTGGGCAGATTTTTCCCCGCTTGAGGATCGTGTGCCCAGGCCACGGCGAGGAGGCGCTGGCCGCCGAGGGGGACCACGGAGACCTCCCAGTGGATCACGCCCGACGCGCCCCCGTCGAAACAGACCCCGAAGCGCGGCCAGGTCCGGCCCCGGTCCTCGCTGATCAGCACGACGGTCTTCTCGCCCGACGGGCGCTCCCCGTTCCACCCCCGCCAGGTGGCCGTGGGCGCGAGCCAGCGCCCGCCCGGCAGCTCCACGACGCTGTGACAGATCTCGAAGGAGGGTCCGACCAGGGGCGGGTCGAGGACATCGGGACCATCCCACGTGCGCCCGCCGTCGGGGGACCGGAGCAGGATCAGGTCCATCGGCACATAGCCCAGCGTGGCCTTGTTCGTCACCCCCTCCTCCGGGTCGTCCCGGTAGAACCGTCCGCCGAACCCGACCAACGTTCCGTCGGAGGCGCGGCTCACCCGCACGCTCGACGAGGTCCGGCGTCCGCAGCGGTCCTCGAAGAGCGGCCCCTGAAACGTCCAGGCGCGACCGCCGTCCCCGGACCGCGACAGGCAGGTCCGATAGTCCAGGCTCTCGACGGCCTCGCCGATGTCGAACGCGCAGACCAGCTCGCCGTCCTCCAGGCGGACCAGGGAGGGGTGAAAGGCCTGCCGGCTCCGGAGGTAGGGTTTGGGGTTCCGGTAGACCAGGCCGGTGGAGAGGCGCTCAAGCATTTTCACCCCCACTCCACGCTGAACACCTCTGCGCACCGCATCTCGAAATGCAGGATCACGGGCTGTCCTTCGAGCGCTCCGATGTCCGCCTGCCCTCTCCACGTGACCGTCCGGGCGGGATCGTCCCCGTGCATGGGATCGCAGTCGTCCACGGACCTGCCCGCCACGCCTTCCAGCCCCACCCGCACCTCTCCGCCCCTCGGCGTCCGGAAGTTCAGCCGCAGACTCCGCCCCGCCGGGGCGAGCGGGAAGGTCCAGAACGACCCTTCGGCGTCCGCCCGGACCGCGCACAGCCTTCCCTCCGGCCACCACGCCCAGCCCATGCGCCACGCGTCGAACACCGCAGGCCAGCGCGGGTACTTGTGCGGGTAGGGGGTCCCGATGTAGGGGATGGCGACCCGACCCTCCCCGAAGGGCACCAGGTCCTTCCCCCCCGCGATGAACTCGCTGTCCCACGCCTCCCCCGGCGTCAGGACAGGCCCGCCCGGAACTTGGCTCCAGACGATGCCGTCCTCGCTCGAATAGAGGCGCACGTCCGAGCGCTCCGTGAAGCGGTGGTAGAACATCGGGAACATGAGCCGGTACTCCGGGAGGCCGGGATAGGTCGTGTAGCCGTTGAGGTAGACGTCCTGGTCCAGGGGGTCATCCAGCCGGGGCCAGATCATCGGCTCGATGGGACCCCAGCTCCGGAAGTCCTCCGACTCCGCCCGGCCCACCCAGCGGCGGTCCTGACGGTACATGCGCGTGTAGAGCACGTAGCGCTCGATGGCAGGATCGTAATAGAACGTGTTGTCCGTGTCGCCGGGGTGCAGCATCAGGGGCCGTTCGACGGCCGTCCACCGAATCCCGTCCGGGGAGACGGCTACAAAGAAGCAGGACACCCGGTTCTCCCGGACTCGCGTGTCCCGGTAGCGCGCAGGACGTCTCATGTATTCGGCAAGCAGCGCCTCCCCCATGGCCTCCGGCGGCCGGGAGCAGTAGATGAGCTTGTAGCGCTCCGGCGGAGGCGCAATGGGATCGATGAAAAAGGTCAGCCCATCGAAGCCCCTCTGGCCGGGCACGGAGATGGGGCATCGGCTCGCCTCCCGCCACGCGAACCCGTCCTGGGAGGTCACGGACACGACCTCGACGGTCTGCGGGTCGTCCTTCTGCGACCGGGAGCCGCTCCCCTGCAATGCGTGGCCGTCCACCGTCAGGTACCAGGAGCGATACATCCCCTGGTCGTGGATGATACGGCCCCACCCCCGCCAGCCCGTCACGGGATCCGTCTTGCGGGCAGGCTGCGCGGCCAGCCGCACCCCGCAGGGCACGTACCGCGGCCGGGCGTGCATCTCCACCTGCGGCTCCGGGGGGTGGGACACCCCGAAGCGCCTCCCGTCCGGCGTCCCCCACGAGAGGTGGCCGCACTGGATGTGGCGCAGGTCGGTGAAGAGGATTCGCCTGAAAGATTGGGCCTGTGTATTCATAAGCGTCTCACGCGTACTCCTTGACCACCCCGACGGACCTCCGGTCGGGCCGGCCGGAGGGGGCGGGCTCGGGCGTCATCTCCGAGACCTGACGGACCCACTCGCGCTCCGCGCGCTCCAGGGCCTCCGCGCCGTACTCTGCCTCGGCCCGGCGCACGGCCTCCATCAGGGGCGGGATCAGGCTCCCCCAGCAGACGTAGGTGAAGGAGGTCTCTTTCGCCACTTCCGGGAAGCGCTCGCGCAGGTAGTGGCGGCAGAAGGCGGCGTAGACAGGGTCCCCGGTCACCTCGTAGGCGTAGGCGATGAGCGAGACGTTGAAGTAGGGGTCCCTCCGGCGCACCTTCTCTGACCCCACCGTGAACGCACTGGAGGGGACCTCGTCCGGCCCCAGCACAAAGCGATGCGCCATGCCGATCAGGCCCTTCTTGAAGACCGGCTCCCGGTCGCCGAAGATGCGGACCGCGTCGTAGAGCATCTGCGGGGTCATCCCTCCAGCCTGGTCCAGGTGCCAGCCGACCTGCTCCACCTCGGCCTCGTCCCCGCGCCTCCCAGCAGTGTAGACGCTCACCGGGAAGCAGCCCGGCTCGGGCATGGACAGCAGGAGCCACTTGAGGCTGCGCCGGGCCAGGTCGCCGTATTTGTGCTCCCAGGTGGCCTGGTAGAACTCCAGCAGGTTGGCCACGGGCGTGGAGTACTCCCGGACCAGGGCGCCGTTTCGGTTGCTGTAGATGCCGCACGGCTCCTGGTGGGCCAGGACCCAATCGGCCACCTCGCGGCAGACGTCCAGGATGCGGCGGTTGCCGGTCAGGTAGTACTGGAGCATCAACCCCGCCGTGCAGGTGTGAGAGGGGGAGCCGTTGCCGGTCCAGTGGTGGCAGTTGTGGTAGTGCATCAGGCCACCCTTCGACCCGTCGGGGGAGGCGTGGGCGATGTCCACGTCGGCCATGTGTCTGCCGTAGGCGTCGGCGGCCAGGAAGTATTTTCGCTGGCCGGTGTGGGTGTAGAACCCCCAGACGGCGTAGACCTGGTCGTTGGCCTCGTTGTTGTAGGAGCGGGCGCAGTGCTTCATCTTCCGGATGACGTCGGGGTCGTCCTTGAAGTGCCCCCACATGGCCACGGGCGAGGCGCAGTGGGAGCACATCAGGTCGCCGTAGTCTATCATGCCGTAGGTGCGCAGGACGCGGCGAGGCCCGGCCACGATGCGCTCGAAGAGGCCGTCCAGGCCCCGCTCGGCCTCCGGGAAGCGGTCCGGGTCGAACGGCGCGATCACGCGCATCGCCCCGGTGGCGCAGGCGTAGGCCACGTCGGTCACGGCGATCAGAGGCTCCTGAACGCAGAGACCCAGGGCCTCCGAGGCGTCGTCCGAAGCTGACTCTGGCGACAGGCGCAGATAGAACTCCGTGGTCTTTGCCGCGCCGAAGCCGTTTCCCGTGCCCGTGTCGTTGTAGCTCGCGGTCCGTTCAGGGCCGTGCTTGGCGATCATCTCCTCCACCCAGAGGAGGTCCTTGCGGGAGGTGACGCCGCCCAGGCTCTTGAGGTTGAGGGGGGCCGTGGGGTTGAGTTCGAGGATGCGCTTGAAGCCCTCCTCGTCGCGCTCGGCGACGGAGACCTTCGGGTCCCCGTAGTAGCCGTTGAAGTAGGCGGCCCGCTCCTTCCAGGGGGTGGAGAATTTCAGGGTCTCGCCGCAGGCGGCGGGCCAGACCTGCACGCTGAGGCCCTCCCGGTCTACGACAATGCCTTTCGGAAACTCCTGCCAGGCGTCCCGCAGGACGACCAGGGCGGAGGCCTCGCGGCCGCTCAGGCTCCCCCAGCCGCGCGTCTTGCCCCCGGACCCGAACGGCTCGCCGTCCCGTTCGACCCGGTACTCGATGTCCGAGGTCTGAAGAAACTGACCGGACTCGAACCGCTGCGCCCAGTGAGGCTTTGGGTCCCCGCCAAACGCCATGCGCAGGCCGTCGCCCAGGGTGAAGGGGAACCGGACGCCCACCTCCGACAGTTCGATGCGCTCCACGTCCTGATCGAAGACAAAGATGTGCTGAAAGCGGAGGTCGGGCTTGCCTGCGAAGGCGTGAATGCGCAGGACGTAGGGGCAGAAGCGTCTCCCATCCTCCGAGGCGTGATACCCCCTGACGCAGACCGAGGCGCGCAGGGGGCCGGAGTCCTCCACGGCGATGGAGGGCGAGGGGGCTGCTCGCAGAGAGTCGTAGACTGTCCCTTTCTGGTCGGCCATGTAGAGATACGCACCGGACCGGAGGAGGTCTCTCCATCCTTCAGGGGTCTTCACCCGGCAGGCGGCGAAGAAGTCGGGGTCGTTGTGGCGAAGTTCCACCTGCATCGCGCCGGTGTCGATCCGGGTCTGACCTGAGACCCTTTCTACGCTTACGGGCTGCGCCGGGGATAGGGGCGTCACGCCGGGGCCGTATTCCAGGAAGACCTCTCGCGTCTGGTTCGCGGAGAGGTCGAGTTGAAAGTCGAGCAGGAGCCACTTGACGTGGCTCAGGTCCTCGCGCCAGGTGGTGAGACAGGTCGCCTGGACGGGCAGGGACTGGCCTTCAGGGGTGGCCAGGCGCACGGACGCGCCTCTCTCCAGGTCGCCGTCGGCGAACGGGATACTCTGCGTGATCGGCCAGGCCGCTCGGTCCACGCCGGACACGTTCTCGACGGTCAGTTTGATTCGCTTGATACGATTCGTCACGTCGAACCTCACAATCCCATCACGGCGTCCACCAGGGCCCCGGCCGTGATCCCGAAGTGCGCCCAGGTCTCCATGTGTCCGTCGGAGGGCGCGATGCGGGGGTCCGTGATGCCCAGGTGCGCGCAGGGGATGCCCTGCCCGCAGGCCGCGCCGGCCACCAGCCCCGCAAACCCCCGCACCCCGGTCTCCGGGGTCCCGATCTTCCCGTCCTCGATCGTCACCACGCCCTCGCGGTAGGGCGCGAGCAGGCCCTTGAGAGCGTCTTTGGGGAGCGGCAGGCCGTTCACGATGTGGACGTCCGTCGGGACGCCGCGCTCCCGCAGGGCCTCGGCCGCTTCGGCGCCCAGAAAGGCCGGGGCCCCGAAGGCGAGGATCGCCCGTTTGGCCCCGGCGCAGGTCCGGTAGCGGGTGACCGGCTCCCAGGGGTCGTCGGGCTCCCACAGGGGACCGGAGCCGTCCTGCTTGTCCAGGACCGGGAGGCTGTCTCTGGGCACGCCTATGATGTGCCCGCCGTAGTGGGCGGCCAGGTCCACCACGGCCAGGAAGGCGGCCCGCACGTCGGCGGGGGCGTAGAAGCGGTGGAGGTAGGGGAGGTAGGTGAGGCCCACGTTGACCCAGTCCAGGCCCCAGCCGGAGAAGTGGTCGCGGCCGGTGCAGGCCCCCACGTGGGAGAGGTGGAAGGTGACGTTCAGGCCCTCGTTGACGCCCGTGAGGTTGCGCTGGTACTGCCACATGTCCATCCCCTCGCGGGCGATGCCCTCGAAGAAGGCCGCAAAGGTGGAGACGACGTTCAACTGAGGTCCCCGCGCGCTGAGGGCCAGGCCATTGGCCATGAGCGCGGCGGCCTGCTCCTCGATGCTCATCTCGAACTGGTGGTCCGGCGACAGGAAGGTCCGCGCCTTGGCCAGACGGGTGGAGGCGTCCAGGTCGCAGCCCACCACGAACACCCGGTCCGGGAAGCGCTCGGCCATCAGGGCGTAGCCCGCCTGGGAGCCGTCGCGGGGGCTGGCCTTCTCGCCCGGCCCGGGGAGTTTGACCTTCCGAAGGGCCTCGGCAGGGACGGAGAGGTTGGGGCTTCCGCGGGCCGGGCGCGCCTCCGTCACCACCTGTCCGGGCGTTTGCGTGCGCAGGCGCTTCAGGGCCTCCGCCTGGGCCCCGGTCATCCGGAACATCGGGCTGGAGAGGACCTCGTCCGCGCTCCGGCCCTTCATGTGCCCGTCGTGGTGCCCCGCGCCGCCCGGCAGTCCGTTTACCAGGAAGAGGCACTCCAGCATCGGGCCCACGTCCCGGAAGCTCATCAGGGACCCCGGGACCCAGACCTCCCGGTCCAGGGGCACGTCGTGCTTGGCCGCGAACGTTGCCACGGCCTCCGGGATGCCGTGCATCTCCCCGAAGGCCCGCAGGTCCACCCGCCTGCCCTTCTCGGAGCGGTAGCCGGTGGGATAGATCAGGCTGGGGCGCCCCTGCTGGGCCAGGGTGTAGGCCTGGCGGTAGGCCCCGTAGAGGGAGGCGGTGTCGTGCAGGGAGGGGATCTCCAGGATTTCGACGCCCAGGGCGCGGGTAATGGGGCGGGGGTCTTTGTCCATGATGCTCCGCGTGCTGCCGGAGAGCTGGATGCCGTTGCGGTGCATCACGAATGTGATGGGCGCCCTGTGGAGGTGGGCGCCGTTGAAGCCGTTGAGGGCCTGGCCCGAGACCCAGCCCGCGTCCCCGCAGTGGGCGATCACCCAGCTCCCCTTTCCGTAGAGGGCCCGCTTGCCGAGGGCCTGGCCCACGGCCACGGGGATCATCACGCCGAGGCGGCCCCCGTTGAGCTGCGTGCCGCCCGGCACCCAGGAGACGTGGCCGGGGAGGTCCAGACCCCGCCGGAAGTCCTCCACCACCCGCTCCGGGTCGATGAAGCCGCAGGCCGACAGGGCCGCGTAATACCCCACACTGGTGTGGGCGTGTTCGATGGTGAACTCCCGGCGCTCATAGTCCACCACGGAAAGGGTCAGGAGGAAGGAGGGGATCAGGTCCAGCCCGCCGCCCAGGTGGTCCAACTCGCCGATTTTGGCCAGGGAGGCCAGGGAGCGGATCGCCGTGCGGGCCGCCTCGATCTGCAGGGCGGTGAACGCCTGGACCTGCGCCTCCTCCAGGGCCTCCGTGGTTTCGATGTCTATGTGCAGCGGGAGGACCTCGGAATGAATCTTCTGGCCCAGGCACCGGTTCTTAGCTGTCAGCGCGTCGTTTCTGGTCTCCTGCAGGGACGCGACCTTCTGCAAATCGAACATAAAGGGGACTCCTTTGGCGGGTGATCAGTCTTTCCTTCCCACGTCGCGGCGAAAGGCCGGGAAGTAGCGATAGTCTTTCAGCGATATCCGCTCCCCGCGCCTGGCCCAGGGGAGGCCGAGTTCGGAGAAGAGGGCGGCCTTTTCGTGCGCCTGCAGGACCGCCTCCGTCATGCCCCGGACGGCGGTGACGCCCGTGGCCGGGTCCTCGGAGCGCAGGTCCGGGGGGAGGTCGTGAATGGCGGAGGACTCGAAGGTCCCGCAGGCGCAGAGGGTCTGGGCGCGGGCCACGTCGAGGGGGCAGGAGAGCGACGCCCTTTGGCCCAGCAGGACCTCGGCGACGTCCTCGGCGACGCGGGGCGGACCGTCGGGCTTCTCGAAGGTCTGCTCTGACCCGTCGCTCCATTGGACCTTGATGTCCCCCTGGTAGGCCCACTCGACCCGGCCCCGCTCCCCCTCGATGAGGGTGATGGGCTGGACGGTCTGGTCGGTGCAGTGGCTCACGGCGAAGAAGACCTCCACGCCCTCGTCCGTGACGGCGCGGAAGGCCACGGTGTCGGCGGACTCGATGGGGTTGGCCCGGTAGAGCTCCGCCTGGATGGAGGCGGGGACGGCGGACTCCCCAGGACGGGCGCAGGCCAGGTAGCACATGGCGTTGACGGCGTGGGCTATGGCGTTGTTGTGGGGGCTGTCGAGGGCCCAGGCGTCCTCCAGGGCGAGGCGGCCGGCCCAGTCGTTGCGGGTGTAATAGGCCCGGCCCCGGGGCCAGCAGCCGAAGCTCCGGATGCGCCTGAGCCTCCCCAGCCGGCCCTCGCAGACCCAGGCCTTGAGGCGCTGGGTGTCGGCACGGTAGAGGTGCTGATAGCCCACGGCGCAGAGTCTGCCGGAGGCGTCCCGCGCCCGGAGCATCGCGTCTATGTCCTGGATGGACCCGGCCGCGGGCTTCTCCACCAGGACGTGCGTCCCGGCCTCCAGGGCGGCGACGGTCATGGGGCGATGGAGGGGGATGCCGGTGGGGATGCAGGTGACGTGGATGCGGTCGCGAGCGGCGGCGAGCATCTCGCGGAGGGAGGCGTAGACTTCGACGCCGCGCGCCTTCAGGTCGCCCACCTCGGCGGCGTAGCGCTCCCGGTCCGAGGGGATGGCCACCTGCGCGACGTGCCGGAGCAGGCCGGCCTCCTCGGCCCGGCGGACGTAGCTCAGGTGCGTTTTAGCGAAGCCGCCCATGCCGACGACGGCGAATGCCGGAGGGTTCACGGGATACTCCTGTTTACGAGCTTTTTTTGACCGTCGCGGCGATGCGCCGGGCCATCTCCTGCTCCTCCTGAGGGAGTTTCGCCAGGGTGGACTCGTCGCCGCCCTGGGCAAAGATAAGCCCTGGCTTCAAGAAAGCAAGTCTTTCTCGCAGGTCGGAGGGGGCCGTGTTCAGGAGCGTGTCGAGGAGCGCCGTCGCCGCGTCGAGCGAACAAGTTTGGGCCACGGTAAGGATGATCCCGATACGCGCCTCCAGGCGCTGCTCCGCTGGCGTTCCTTCCGGCTCCAGTTCGTCTATCCGGGCCATCCAGTCTTTCGCTTCGTCTATTCGGCCTTCTTTGCTTTCCTCCACCGTGAACCACGCCCGCAGGAACTCCACGAACATCTCCACCCGGCGGCGGGCCGGACGGAGGTAGCGCATCTGGTACCACGTGCGGAACATCTGGTTGCTAACGCGGCAGACCGCAGGTTTGCCCCGGCCTTCGCCCTGGACTTCGATCAGCCTCGCCCCCTTGAGCCGGCCCACCTGCGTCGTGACCGCGTTGAGGGGCAGCCGGGTGTGCGCTGCAATCTCGCTGGGCGATGCCACCCCATCTCGTCTCATCAGGGCGTCGAGAATTTTGCTCTGCTGTCTCGGCAGGTCTTCAAGCACGTCCTTGAACAGCGGTGTCAGGTTGTCGATGGTGGCCCGGAGCGCCTGGACGACGGGTAAAAACTGTCTCTGGCTCAAGATTTCGTAGAGCATCAGCACCAGGCGGGGGTTGCCGCCGGTGAGATAGGTGATCGCCCGCACCTTCTCCCTGTGCTTCTCGTAGTCTCGCAGGAAATCGTGGTTTTCGTCGCGCCTTGCACGGGCCTGGAGCAGGGCCTGGACCTCCGTGTCGTTCAGGTTCTCCACGGGAGCCGGGGAGAAGAAGTTGAAAAACGCCTCGTCGTAAGAGAAGATGTCTTCAAACAACAACGTCGAGGCGCCGATAACCATCAGGAAGGACTCTGTGCTGAGGAGCTTCCGAAAGACGCGCTGATCCAGGTCGTTTGCGGTGGGTTTGGAAAATATCCGATCGAAGTTGTCGATGAATAACAGGATGCGTTTTTTGTGAGAGGCGCAAACTTTTCGCAGCCCATCCAGGATCTTGGCCAGACTCTGCGCGTCGTCGGCCTCGTCCTCTGCCTGTCTCCGGATCACCCCGGCCTCGGAAAGACCTATCTCCGCATCTAGATACTCCAGGGCCAGAGACAACAAATCCCGAAGCGTGTAGACGTAGAACTCCTCCTCGCGATACCGCACGGGGAGCCATCTGGAGGCAAGTTCGGGGTCCGTCTGGACCTTGCGGTGGAGCACGCGCAGCAGGGTCGTCTTGCCGATCCCGCGCGGTCCCAGCAGAAGATAGTGCTGGATGGTTTCTGTGTCTGTCTGCTCCCGCACGGCGGTCACGAGACGATCCAGCAGATGCTGACGCCCGACGAAGATGGCTTCCAAATCCTCGTCGGGCATTTCCGATGGATTGTATTTGTATGGCACGAATACCGGCATCGGATCGACTCCTATCCGCGATTGGGCTTGAGACTGCGATAGAACCGCCTCCACCAATCTCTCATCACGTCCAGCAGGAAGAAATATTCGTTCGTGCTCGTGTCAAGCAAGAGGTACCAGTCGCACTCCAGGTCAGCCATGATTTCCCTGAACTCCCCGTCTGAAGCGCCCTTTCGGCGTGTCTTGCGATAGGTGTCGTACAGAGCGATTTCGGAGGCGCGACCATCCGGCGCATTGGCCACCTCCCGCAAAATGGCGATGGCCGCCTGTTTGCCAGCCGCGCCATAACGTATCAGGCGCTCGCGATAGGGTTCAAAGTAGTGTCGACAACCGGGGCCAAGAACACGTTGATCATAGACTGCCTTCATGTCCTCCGGCGTCAGACGCCTGCCCTTGAGTTCGGGGTTGAGGATGATCTGAGACACGAACAGATGGATGAAGTAGGGAACCGGGTGGCCGATCCGTTCAAAAATGGCGTCAACCGCCTCTTTCGGAAAAACGAGGCCGTATGTCTCAGCCAGTCCCTGTATGATCCGCTCCCATTGCTCGCGGGTCAGAGGTTCTACCGGAAGCCGACAAAAGTCGTTGAGCTTATCTGGGGCCTGGAGACGACGCAGGATGATGTCGATCCCCGTGGAACCTCCGATGACGAACCGAAACCGCCGGAGTTCTTCTTTCTGACGCATCCGGAGAGACCGAAACCAGGCGAGAAACGACCGGGCGGCCTCATCCCCTTGATTGCGAGAGATGTTATCGACGAGTTGGGGGAACTCGTCGAGGATGAACACCACCGCCTCATCCACCTTTTCCATTTCCAGCACGAGCCTTCTTGTGACGCTATTCCAGGATTCGCCGATCTCCTTTTTCAGTTTGATCCGAAACTCCTCGACCCCGAACTCTTCGACGTGACCCGTCACGAAGTCGATGATTTTTTTAGGCAGTCCCTTTGCGCCCACGATGAGATTTCTGAATCGGTCCTGCTCCAGAAGCACGCGCACCATCTCCACCGCGAACATCTCTGCTTCGGAGAACTCCTCCGCCTCGACGTAGACAGGCAGATAACCGTCGCGGGGACATTTGAGCACGTGTCGCATGACGCCGGTCTTGCCGAAGCGGCGGGGGGCCACGAGCAGGATGTTGTTCCCGGCCAGCTGGTTCCAGAGCACGTCGATCAGATGGTCGCGACCGATGAGTTCCTCCGGCTCAGGCACACCGCCGGGAAGGCTTCGGAGATTCATAAATTAAGTTCCTGTTTTAAAAGCGTCTTATAGAAAATTTAAAATAAAACAACAATATTGTTGTTTTCGTCGTTGAATTATAACAACAGTTTTGTTGTTTTTCAAGCAGTAAAATTTGAGATTTTGTCCACGTGGACAAAATCTTGCAACAAACCTTTTTCGCCCCTCGATACGCGGTCTACGACCGCTACTCGGGGCAGGCGGTAGGACTTACCGAGTTCCCGGGTAGCCCTGTAGGGGCGTATCGAGGGAACAGAATCAGATCGCAAAGCCCCGCGACTCCGCCGGAGTCAGCGAAACCTCCGTCCAGGCGGCTTTCGGGTCGCCGTGCTTTCGCCAGGAGAAGGTCGCGGTCGCTTCGCTGCCGTTGAAGAACAGGACCTCTCCCCGATTGCCGGCGAGCGGGGTGACCAGCGACAGGATTTCCTCCGGCAGCCGGAGCCTGCCCGCAGCGTCCCGGATTTCGATGAGAGGGACCACCTGGCTTTGGACCTCCCGCGTGCCCAAAAGCAGGGGGCCGTAACAGCCGGTGACCGTGCCGCACCCGTAGTTGCGCCCGTGCCCGGCCGCGACGGAGCAGACCGCGCCGCCCATATCCGTGTGCTCCCGGCCCCCGCGCAGGACGCGCCGGGCTATCCTGAGCTTCGTGGCCGCCTGTCTCAGGGCGCGCCGGGCAAAGGCGAGGTCGCCGGTCATCTGATAGGCGAGGGTCAGCGCGGCGGTGGAGGGCTCCCGGAGGGGTTGAACGGCGCTATTCTCCGACCAGACCCCCCAGTAGATCATGTCGCTGCGCCTCCCCACGCCGGGCTCTCTCCGGCGATGCTCTTGAGGGAAGACCATGGCGAGGTCCTCCTCCGATTCCGGGGGCATTTCTCGCAGCACGGTCTGAATGGATTCGTCCAGGGTGTCGTCGTCGAAGGTCTGGCGGTAGTAGCTCACGGCAGCGGCGGCGGGATCACCGCAGGGGTCGAGCAGCTCGTGGACCAGGGGCGCGACGATGCGGCGCGCGGCCTGCCGGAACAGGTCGTCGCCTGAGAGCAGGAAGAGGTCGCCGAGCGCGTAGATTGCGCCCGAGGCCAGCAGGTTTTTGATCCCGGCCAGGGGGTCCCCGCGGACGTGGTGCCCGCTGGCGGCCAGGCTTTTCTGCTCCTGCGTCGTCAGGTCGGACTCCCGCAGCCCGTTTCCGGCGAGGTCCCAGAGCAGGGGCATCGGGCCGTGGCCCGCGTCCAGGATGTGCTGGGCGCGCCGCCGGCCGTAGCGCAGGGACCACTCCAGATAGCGTCCGTCGCCCAGGACCCGGTGGGCGGCCAGCGCGATGTGGATGAACCGAAAATGCTCCGCCACTTCGTAGGCGAAGCGAGGGTCCTGGCCGACCGTGCGGGTTCCGAGGGAGTAGCTGTAGAAGCAGTCCCTTTCGTGGTCGTACCACTTCGGGATGCCCTCGACCCAGTTGCCGATGTGATGGGCGGCGTCTTCGAGCAGGGCTCGTGCGATCCTGTCCTCCGGGAAGAGGCCGAGGTAGCGGGGCAGAAAAAGCAGGAAAGGCTCGGTCCCGTGGTGCGCCTCGGCCTCCGGCTCGTAGCCGTGCAGGCAGTCCCGCCTGACCCAGTCGGACAGGCAACTCAGCAGGGTCCGGAAGTGCGCCGCGACCTTTTCGTCCGCGGTGACCAGGTGGTGGGGAAACCAGGCGAGGGCGTAGTTGGCCTCGTCCTCCCCGCCCTGATTCGGGCCGGGGCCGTCCATCCGGACGCTCTGAGACAGCCAGCGGGACATCTCCTCCCGGAGCTGGCGGTAGCAGGTGTAACACGCTTTCATGACGGGCCTACAGTCTGTAGAACGCGACGGCGTTGTCGCGAAACAGCTTTCGGCGCTCGGCCTCCGACGCGCCGGAGACGGCCCACGCGAGGGTCTCCACCCAGCGGGGGTACTCTGTCGCCTGATAGGCGACCGGCCAGTCGCCGCCGTAGACGACGCGGTCGAACCCGAAGCAGGCGATGACGTGGTCGATGTAGGGCTTGAGGTCCTCCTTCGTCCAGTTTTTGTGGTCCGCCTCCGTGACCAGGCCGGAGACCTTGCACCAGACGTTGGGCATCTCGGAGAGGGCTTTCATCTCCGCCTTCCAGGGGTCGAGGAGGCGGTTTTTGATGTCGGGCTTCCCGATGTGGTCCAGGATGAACCGCACGCCGGGGCACTGTTGCACGAACCGGACCGTGTTGGCCATCTGGACGTGCGAGATGCAGATGTCGAAGCTGAGGTTGTAGTCGGAGAGGATCTGAACGCCTCTGACGAAGTCCGGGCGCAGACAGAACGAGAGGTCCGGCTCGAACTGGATGATGCGGCGGACGCCTTTGATCAAAGGGTTCTGCGCGAGCCTCTCCAGGTCGGGGCGCGCGGCCTCCCCCTTTTCGAGGGGGGCCCAGGGGACGATGCCCTGGATCCGGGGGTCCTGCCGGGCGAGGGAGGTGATCCACTCGGCCTCCTGCAGGAACTGCTCCGGGAGGCACTCGCACTGGAGGAAGACCATCTTCTCCACCTGGACCGGGCCGCAGGCCTTCCTGTAGTCCTCCAGCAGGTAGGGTTTATTCAGCAGGGGGATGCTGTCGATCCACGGGTAGCGCAGGCGCCTGGGGTCCCAGAGGTGGAGGTGGGTGTCGATGATGGGGAAGTTGAGCATGGCGTTCTCCTTGACAGGACGATCAGGTCGGCATGGCGCGCTCGCCGTGCGCAGGGGGCGATTCCGGTCGCGCGGTCTTCTCCTCTCCCGGCCTCAGTTCCTCGACGCCTTCGAGGATCTGGCGGGCGTGGGCCAGGTCCACGATGACCCGGCCTGACGCGGGGGGCACACGGACGAGGGCCTGTCCGTCCTTTTCCGGCAGCCGTTGTCCTGAGTAGAGTTCGACGGGGCGCTGGACGCCGGGGGGCAGCGGAAGCCACGCCTCCGCCTCCCGCTCCAGGTCCGGGTTCACGACCACCGTGCCCCGGTCGTAGTGGCGGTACCAGAGGCCGTCCCGGCTCTCGATCTCGCCCCGGGGGACCACAAGCCAGGCCCGGTGGAGGAGGCGGACGAAGTCCGTTCGGGTGGCCTGCATGGTCGTCCACTTGAAATTCGAGAGCTGTGCGCAGGCGTACGAGTAGAAACAGTCCTCCTTGTCGGAGGGGGACTCGGACCCGATGTAGGAGAGGGCGGCCACGAACCGATTGCGCCCCGGCTCGTCGCGGAAGCGCTGCGCCCAGTTCAGGATGGTCTCCCAGTCGTGCCGGCGCTCCTGAGCGCCGGGGGCGACGACGTAGGATTCCAGCATCGCCCCGTCCCGGATCGGTTCGTAGACCTCCTCGATGCCGCTGTTGAGCAGGACGATCTTGTCGGGACCGTAGCCCTTGACGGTCCTGTAGATGCGCTCGGTGGTCTCGAAGTAGGTCCTGTCGGTGTTGTGCCCCGGCGCGCGGTGCCGGTGTTTGCCGAGTTCAGCGCCGTGGCACAGGAAGCTCAGCCGCTTCGTGTAGACGTTGTCCACGAACACGCCGTCGTAGCCCAGGTCCATCAGGGCCCGGACGCCCCGCTCCACGGCGTCCAGGAAGCCTTCGGCGCTGGAGCACATGTACCACGACCAGGGGTTCGGGTTGTCGGGGTTCCGGTACTTCTGCCCGTGTGCCTCCCAGACCCCCCACTCCACCTCCCACTCTCCCGCGTCATTTTTGACGTAGGAGCCGTAGCGGGGTTTGGGCCGGCCCAGCTCGTCGATGAGCATCCACTCCGGGTGCGCGCTGGGGTCCACGGCCTGGTAGTAGGGGAGCGAGCCGGCGGGGTTGTGCTGGTTGAACCGCTTCAGCCGCTCAGGCGTGTCCAGGAACCAGGCCTTCTCCACGGAGACGTAGGGGAGTACCCGGATGTCCAGGGCGTGGGCCTCTTCGATGGAGCGCTTCATCTCGTCCGCGTCCAGCGTCCAGGGAATGTGGCTCAGCAGGGTGACGCCGCAGTCCCGGAGGGTCTTCAGATCCATGCCGTTCGGGCTGCACGAATAGTTGACGACCTGGATGGGGTTTTCCTTCATATCAGTCTCTCAGGTATAGAACCACGAGATGGGAAGGCCGACGCAGACGGTGGTGTAGACGCCCTGTCTCGTGACCCACCCCGTGCTCTCGTCGAAGGTCATGTAGGATCGCTCCCGGCAGCCGTAGGTGATGATGGCGCGGTCCTGATAGAAGGCGAGGGTGGGATAGGTCGCCTCGATGTCGTCCGGGGGGAGGCGGGGGGAGCGCTCCGCAGACCTGTAACACCGGATGGGGGGAGGCTCCACACAGGTGACGTCGCCCTCTCTGGAGTTGAAGATGTTTCTGCCGTGTCTCCAGGTGGCGCCGCCGTCTTTGCTGACGGCAGAGGAGAGGCGGAGGCGCTGCCTCCCCCGCTGGATCTCCTCGGCGGAGGCCTGGTTCCAGAGGATCAGGAGGTCGTCCGTGCCGGGAATCCTGCCCAGGGCCGCCGGGGCCCTGGAGGAGGCCAGGGCCGCAGGCTCCGGCATGGTCCACGTGGTCCCGTCGTCCTGGGACCAGGCCTGGTAAAACCGGCCCAGGGGGGTCCGCAGGAGCATGAGGAGATGGCCGGGGCTGGTTTCGACCGCCACAGGCTCCTCGCAGGCGTGGTGGCCGGCGGCGGTGTAGTCGAGGTTCACGAGCATCTCGCTCCCTCCTCCTCCGGCCCGCTTCCCCACGTTTCGACGCCAGGTCTCTCCTTCATCGTCGGAGATGTGGGCCCAGCTAAAGCAGAGCATGCTCTCGTAGTCGTGATGTCCGACCACGGCCCATCGGTCGCCGAAGAGGGCCCGCCCTCTCTGCGGGTGCTGTTTTTCGACGGCGTGGTAGACCGGGTCCACGCCGCCGACGAAGCCGTAGACCGGGACGACGATGCGGCCGGCGCTGGTGACGACGGCCCCCTGGTAGAAGACGACGTTGTTGTAAGGCTCGGACACCCGGACGGGCCTGGACCAGGTCCTCCCCTCGTCGCCGGACCGGGTGAACCAGACGCTTCTCTCAAACTGGGCCTTTTCGCTCTGGTCGTAGACCATCCCGATGCCGCCGGACTTCAGGCGAAAGGGCCCCGGGTTGCCTGCCCCCACCCGGTTTCCCTCCCCGTCGAGGAGGGGCTCCGGCTCCGTCCAGGTCGCCCCGCCGTCGGAGGAGAGGCGCTTCTCCTGCGTGTGCAGGAGATTCAGCAGGGTTCCGTCCTTCAGCTCGATCATTCGTCCGAACTGATGGCCGAAGTGGAGGAAGAGCATCTCCTCCGGCGATTTCGAGCGGACGGTTTGTTCGAAATTTGAGTTCATGTTGTTTATCCCTTACACGACCTGCTCTGCGATTCGGCTTTCATCCAGGGCCGCGCCGTAGACGCGAAGGTCGGAGATCAGGCCGGACGGCCCGGCGTTGATCCAGCTCGCGACGGCCCCCACCTGCATCGTCTCCGGCAGGGGGCGGGAGGGGAGGCCCTCCGGGAGCGGGGCGCGGGCGTCGAGGCGTCCGTTCACGTAAATGACGCCGACCTCAGGGGTCCAGGAGACGGCCAGGTGCATCCATTGCCCCGCTTTGAAACTCTGCTGGGAGCCGAACACGGACTGCCGGGTGCGCGGGTCCCTGCGCGGCTCCGCTGTGCCGAGGACGTAGCGGTTGCGGTTCGTCTCCACGCAGAAGCGCCAGCACCCGAACGTGCTGTCGTCCCTGCCGCCGCCCCTTCGACGCTGCTCAGGGCATGCCCTCCCCTTTCCGCCGGGGTTCGTGTAGACCAGGGCCCACCGCTGGGACGGGTCGTCCGGCACGGCGCTGCCGTGCTCGATGCGGAGGTCCCACAAAATGCGGCCCAGGTCGTTCGCGAAATCGCTGTCCCAGTCCGGCCTGAAATAGAGCATGACTGTGCCGGCCTGCCGGTTGAAGTTGCCCTCGACGCGATAGAGGACGCACGTGTCCCTGCCGAAGCGCGCGCCCCTGCGGACGCCGTCGAACTCGAAAGATGGGTGAGTTCCTCTGGCGTCCACCGTCCCTTGCCCGTCGCCCACGGCAAACGCCGCGTCCAGGGAGTCGGCGAACGGGACGCGGAAGAGCAGGGCGTCAGCCGACATCGAGCCGGACCTCCCCCCCGGCCTCCACGGCCTCGGATGTGATCATGGAGACGAGGCCGTCCCGGAGGGTTGGCCAGTAGCCCTTTCCTTCCTGGATGTAACGGATGAAGGCCTTCGTCTCGTCCACGGCCCCGCACCTGAAGGCCTCTTCAGCGCCTTCAGGGGCCTGATAGGACAGGGCCTCTTTCCCTCCGTCGAAGACCCGGATGCGGCAGGCGATATGGTCGATCTGAATGCAGTACTCCGGCCCGTGGATCTCGAACGTCTCTTCATTTACCCCCACGTCCGATGAGAGGATGATGTCCGCCAGCCCCCCGGCCTGACAGCGTACGCTGGCGTCGTAGAAGTACCGGCCCTCCACTCCGGAAGGGACCTTCCGGGTGAAGACCGCTTCGGGCCGGCCCATGAACGACAGGATGGCGTCGATCAGGTGGATGCCCGTGCCCACTACGAACCCCTCCTCCCGGCGGGCGCGCCGGAGCATCCGTCCGATCATGAGCTTCGGGGGGCGACCCTTCCCCGGCCCGGCCAGCCACTCGCGGGCCTTTGTGATGACCGGGGCGAACCTCCTGTTGAAGGAGATCATGTGCGGGGCGCTGTGTCGCTCGGCTATCTGCAGTATCCGCCGGGTGGCCTCGGAGGTCTCCCCCGGAGGCTTTTCGATGACCAGGGGCAGGCCCTTCGTGAGCAGGTCGCCCGCGATCTTCTCCGTGAGGGGGAGGGGGGTGATGGCGATCAGGCCGTCCAGGCGCTCCGAGGCGAGCATCCTGTCGTAGTTGTCGTAGGTCCTGAGGAAGCCAAATTTTTCGGCGTAGACCCGGGCCTTCTTCAGGTCGAGATCGCAGACCGCCGCGAGTTCGACCTGGTCGGGCTGCGCGGCCTTGCAGGCCCTGAGCGCGGCCCCGTGGTTGCTCGTGGAGTGGCTTCCGGCGCCGATGACAGCGAGACGTACCATGGTTTTTCCCTTGTTGTGAATGAACTTCGCTCAGACTCACGCCCTCTCTACCCGCATCCGCAGGGCGAACACGGTGTCGCCCGCCGGGCCGTCCCCCGGCGGCTGGTAGTCGTAGACGTCGTAGATCATCACCAGCTCATGCGCCCCCGTGTCGATGACCCCGGCCATGTGCGAGCTGTTGCAGTTGATCCCGAACAGAGACTCCTCTGAGACCACCGGGAGGCGGTCGCGCCAGACCTCGCCCGTGCCCTCCTCGCTGAAGGTGATGTACACGCCGGGCCTTCCGTAGACCAGGGCCACGACGCCGCTGGGGAGCGTAGTCAGGTAGGGGGAGACGCCCGCGGCGTTCAGGTGCGTCTTGCCCTGGTTGACGATGGGCTGCAGGCGGCGCACCGGATAGTGTCGGGGCACGCCCGGACAGATGACCGGCCCGGTCCACGTTGCGCCTCCGTCAGAGGACCGGCACTGCATCATCACGCGGTCCGGCTGGTGGTATTCGATCCGGAAGGCCATCAGCAGGTCTCCGTTCGACAGCTCCGTCAGCGCCGGCTCCGTGAACCCTCGGTGGTCCTGCGGCGGGGCCGTGCCCGTGGGCAGGCCCACGAAGTCAAACTGATGGCCTCCGTCCGTGCTCCGGAACAGCAGTTGCAGCCACCAGCGTCTGTCTCCGAGGATCATCTGCGCGGTCGCCGTGGTGACGATGGAGCCGTCCGACAGGGCCTTGAGCGTCCCACGGCTTTCAAAATTCATGAGGATTCTGGAGTCAGCGACCTGGCCTTCGGTCACGTGGAGGTTCAGGTCGGAAGGGAAACGGAAGAAAACATCGGGACGGTCCTTCCAGGTGCGGCCCCCGTCGCCGGACTCGCGGAAGGCGCCGACGGCCAGTCCTGGTTCGACCACATAGAGAGATCCGTAAGGAGAGAGGGTCTTATCGCCCGCCGGGACCGCAGACCCGCCCCACCCGTCCGTCATCTCCGGCGCGGACCAGGTCCGGCCCCCATCCTCCGACCGACAATAAGCGCCCAAGTGCGGCCAGCGGTAGTCCGGGTGCGCCTGCCGGGGGTGGAACTTGTAGATCGGGTGGTCGCTGCCGGGCAGGCGGACCGGAACCCAGACTGTGGGAGGGATGTGGATGTCCGGGTGCATGCCGTAGAAGGCGAGAATCGCCCCATCGGAGGCCCGGCCCACGGTGCAGTAGTGGTGTGTCTCCTTTACGGCTTTCGGGACGCTTTCGTCCCGGGCCAGAATGATCGGCTCGGCGATGTCGATTTTGAGCATGGTCAGTTCCTCACGATTCCCTGGCCGCGCAGGGCCTCGCGGCACTGGGTCAGGCTGTTGCCGGTGACGTTGTAGGCGAAGGTGTTCATCCGCCGGTCTCTGACGGAGGCGTTGGGCGCGGACCCGTGGACGATGAGGGAGTTGAAGAAGACGCCGTCGCCGGGCTCCATCTCCACGGCCACGGCGTCCTCCCGCTCGCGGTAGTGGCCGGGCAGGAACACGCCGAAGGTCTGCTGCTTTCGTTCGTGCTCCTGGAGGCCCCACCTGTGGCTGCCGGGCACGTACTGGATGCAGCCGTTCTCCAGCGTCGCCTCGTCGATGGCGAGCTGGCAGTTGATCATCAGGGGGAGGTTGTCGTCCCGCTTCCAGTAGGCGTAGTCCTGATGCCAGGGGATGGCCGTGCCGTCGTGCGCGGCCTTCAGGAGGAGTTTGCTGTGATAGAGGGAGATGTCCGGGCCGATCAGGGCCTCGACGATGTCCAGCACGGCCTCGCAGCGCAGGATGCGGTTGAGTGCCGGGCTGACAAGTTCGCTGTGCATGAGCTGCTTGATGCGTTTGGGCTTGGCCGGGTCGTCGTAGACCTCCCAGGAGACCGTGACGCCCTGGGCGGGTTGCGCGGCCATGCGCTCGTGGATGCCCTCGATCTCCTGTCGGACCTGTTCGATCCAGGAGAGGGGGATGAGGCGCTTCTTCAGGAGGTAGCCGTTTTCTTCGTAGAGGCGTTTTTCTTCGGGGGTGAGCATGGTGGGAATCTCCTTTGGGGGGAGGGTTCTATGTGAGCCGCACGCTTCCGGCTCGATCCGAGACCGTGACAGGGGTATCTCGCAAGTTCGCGGGCAGCGTCAGGGTGTAATCCAGACCGTGAGTCGTGCGCCGCCAGGCGATCTTCACCGGGCCGTGGGGCGTGGTGAGGGTCGCGGACAGGCGCTTGAGATGGCACGGGTGCGGGTCGATGCCGATCCGCCGGTAGCCCGGCTCCAGGGGATAGAGGCCCGCGAGGTAGCGCGCAAAGAGGTAGACCGGGGAGCTGGACGTGCCCTGGCACTGCGAGGCGTCGTCCTCCCAGACCTCATAGAAGGTGGTGGCCCCGGCGCTTAGCATCCGCCCGAAGCCCTGCTTCAGCCAGGCGAGGGCCAGGTCGTCGCATCCGGCCTCGAACAGGGCGGAGGCGGCCTGCCGGGAGAAGTGGGCGGACGCGGGCAGGATGCGGATGTCCCTCCGATCCGCAAAGACGCTGGTCATGATTTCTCGTTGCTTCGAGACGGGCGCTGCGCCGAACTTCACCAAGAGGGCGTTGGCGGTCTGGCTGTAGAGGCGCTCGGCCAGGGGGTTGTCCAGGCCGTCCCGGTACAGGCCCTGCCGCTCGTCGAAGAGGTGGGCGTTGATCGCTTTTTGAAGGTCGGCGGCGATGGCGCGGTACTCGCCCGCCTCGCGCTCGCGGCCCAGGAACGCGGCCATCTCCGAGGCCTTCGTCAGGGCGCCGTAGTAGTAGCCGTTCATGGTGGTCAGGACGCCGTTGGGCTGCCCGCGTGAGCGGCTGCCGTAGGAGTAGAGGTGCGATCCCCAGTCCACGAACAGGGTGTCCACGTTCGCGACGAGGCCGTCCCGCGTCCGATGGCGCTCCCAGTGCCCGATCATCCGGCCCACGGTGTCGAGGAGGTGATGGCCGAACGCCTCGTCGCCGGTGTGCATGAAGTGCCGCCAGGCCCCCACGACGAACAGGGCCATGTGGCATTGCAGGGGGACGCGGGGGAACCAGCGGCCCGGCGCGTAGCCCGCGAGCTGGCCGTCCGGCTGCCGGGTCAGGGTGAACTCGTGGAGGGCCCTGGCCGACTGGATGTAATCGCTGAAGGCGTAGTAGCCGCCCGCGACGTTCGCCACGGTGCAGTCCATCCACTGCGCGTGCTCCCGCTCCGGGTTATCTATATAAATCTCGCAGCAGTTCAGGACGGCGGTGCGGCGGGCGGTGTTCCAGATTCGATTCACGCGCTTGTCATCCGTCTTGAATGCGGCCTCCGGCGCGTCGAGGTAGACCTTCTCCTCCAGGGCGATGCCGGACAGGGTCACGGGCCCCTCAAACCCGTCGAAGATGAGTTCGAGGTAGCGGAAGGTGCGCGTCTCGAAGGCGCGGTAGAGGCAGGTTTCAAACCTGCCTCTGCCGCCCGACGGGACCTCCAGGATGTCCACGGCGTTCAGGCTCATCTTGGAGCAGTTGAGGGACCCGTCCCGGTAGTCGAACCCGTAGGCCAGGAGGATGCGCCCGGCGGAGGGGGCCTCGACGCTCAGGCGCAGGGTCCCGGCGACCACGTCCCCGAAGTCCAGGACCGCGAAGGGCCTGCCCCATCGCCCTGCGACGGGGATTGTCACGGAATCGCCTTTGACCTCCGGGCCGTCGGCCCCTTCGAGACGGACCTGGGAGCTGACCTGTTCGGCCAGGGAGAGGGGCCGGACCTCCGGCGCCATCTCTGTGTTGTCCGCCGTCCATCCGCCGGTCTGCATCAGGCTGTCCGCGCCCCGGAAGCCGACGCGGAAGGGCCGCCACTCCGGTTCGAGGTAGATGTCCAGGCGGGGATGGACTGTGATCTCCAGCCGGTGGTGGCCCGCGGCGGCCCTCATGCGGCCGGCAGGGACCATGGGATTGGGGAGGGACATGCACTCCGGCTTCGTCACGATCTGATTCTCATAGACGGTCTCGCCGTTCAGGACGATCCGGTGCGCGATCCGGTAGGACGTGGAGATGTCCACCCACGTCTCCACCCCGCAGTCGAAGGTCTTCCTCAGGACGATGGGGTCGTTCGAGCCGCGGAGGTCCGCGATCTTCTTCAGGTCGAACGACAGGACTGTATCGTTGAGATAGCACCGCCCGGCGTCGGCGGCCCGGACGGGGACGTAGGTGTCGATCCGTTTGGGACGGTCAGGCCAGTCGTAGATCGTGAGCTTTTCGACCAGGGCGGTGTCCAGCGGCCCCGCCGGGCCGAAGCGGAGGTCGCGGGAGAGGCCGGAGAGGCAGGCTTCGGCCTGAGGGCAGAGCCGGACCTTTTCGAAGATGATGGTCCCGTTTCCGCCCACGGCGATCAGCTCCCGCCAGCCCTCCACGATAGCGACCTCCCACGTTGCGTCGGTGGCGACGGAGACGGTCCCCTGAGCGCAGGAGACCTCGGCCTCCAGGACCAGGCCGGGATGGAAGGGGCGGTAGTTCTTGTTCTGGAACGGGTCACTCCGGACGACGACCTCGAGGAGGTTGGGGCCGGGCCGGAACCAGGCCGCCGCGTCGTCACAGGTCTCCGAGAAGAGGTACTGGTCGCCGGAGAAAAATCCTCTTCGACGTTTCACGGCGGCGCCGTTGACGAAGAGGTCGTAGTGCCGATCCGCCGCGAGGCGCACGGTGGCTTTCTGGACTTCGCCGGGGAGGTCGATGGCCCTGCGAGCGACCCAGTAGGCCGGGGCCTTCGCAGTCGCCAGCCAGTCCGGAGGGAGGGGTGGGGCGATCCATTGACCGCGTGAGAAGGTTGACTTTTGAAGCATTTTTACTCCGAAGAATTTTCTTGACAACGATACGTTTGTTCAGTATATTTTAGCTAAATTGGATAGTTTGGATAATCTCTGTGAGGTTGTTGTCATGGCGACGAAGAGCATCAGCTCCACCGAGGCGCAGAACAACTTTGGCCGGGTCCTGGACGATGTCACGCACAACCGCGCGCGCTATATTATCGAAAGACGCGGCGTCTCGCAGGCCATCGTGCTCAGCTTTGAGGACTTCGCCCGCGTGCTGAACGACGAGCAGGAACGGCGAGCGATGGCGTCCCTTATCAAAGAGTGTCAGCCCGAATACAGCCTGGGGCAGGTCATCAAGCCTGCCGGGGGGACGAAATGAGAACCTCGTTATGCTGATATGGTTTCCTCTTGCAGCTTAATATTCTGTTCGTCCTCAGTAACACAATAGGTTATTAGGCGAACCGTTTTCTCTTCAATATTCTGACGATTCTTCACATATTCAATGACACCATCTGCAAAACGTCTCGCGACCAGTACGCTCTGGATCATTTCGTTGTCCCCGGCTGCCAGTTTACGAGCAAGCCAGTCCTCATACCGTAGAACCTGCGCTAAATCTTGTTCAGTAGCACGATCTGTCTTGAGTTCGATACAGGTATATTTGTGGAGGATATCAATCGAGTCCACTGTCGTTACGTGAGTCAGGAAAATGTCCATGACTTTATTAAACGTGGTAGGCACAAGGTTTAAAAACTCCCGATAGTCACCCAACAAGTCTTTTAGCTCGCCTCTTGCAAGAGAGCGTATAAACCATGCATTAAGCCAACCTTCGTATTGAACTGATAATTCCAGAAGATGCCTACAGGGCTGAAAGAGTTCAGGTTGCAGGAAGATGGAGATGAAAATGCTCCGTCCAGAGGGTTTTCAGGTCCTCCTCTCGCTGGATCTTTCTCATC
>Ga0114945_10000112_pt1 | contig 46748 bp, 39 predicted proteins | sample OV2TP3_FD_87194 | JGI IMG/M metagenome (GOLD analysis project Ga0114945, IMG submission 87194) | Hot spring microbial communities from Beatty, Nevada to study Microbial Dark Matter (Phase II) - OV2 TP3 | ecosystem: Environmental > Aquatic > Thermal springs > Hot (42-90C) | place: USA: Beatty... | reverse complement strand
TTCTCGCCCGATGGGCTCCGCTTGGCGAGCGCATCATGGGACCGCACGGTGAAACTCTGGGAGGGAGGGGCGGGGGGCTGACGTCACTCCTCGTCGCCGGGACGGTCCTTGGCGGTAATCCCGTAGCGCTTGCACTTCTCCCAGAGCGACTTCCTGGAGAGACCGAGAATCCGAGAGGCGACTGTTTTGCTTCCTTGCGTCTGCTCGAGCACGTCGAGGATGTACTGGCGTTCGAACTCCTCACGGGCTGCGGTGAGCGTTTCCATGGCGCCGGTGCGCGCTTTCGCACCGGTCAGCCCTTCGCTGCAGAACCCGCAGGCGTCCTGAGGCTTCCCCCCCAAGAACGGACAAGGAGGAAACCCGCACAGGTCCCAGGCCTGGATCTCCTCGCTGTGCCGGCTCAGCGCGACGGCGCGTTCGATGGTGTTCTCGAGCTCTCGCACGTTCCCAGGCCAGGAGTACCGGAGCAAGAGTTCCCGGGCATTCTGCGAGAATCCTTTCAACGTCTTGCGCATGCGGGTCGAGCAGGCCTGGAGAATGTGCTCGGCAATGACCAAAATGTCGTCTCGCCGGTCGCGCAAGGGCGGCAGGACGATCGGCACCACGTGCAGGCGATAATACAGATCTTCCCGAAACCGGCCTTGCATCACCTCTTTTTTTAGGTCCTTTTGGGTGGCGCAGACGAGCCGCACATCCACCTCGATCGTCTCGTTTCCCCCTACCCGCTCGAATTGCCGCTCCTGCAACACGCGAAGCAGCTTCACCTGCACGAGCGGGGATACCTCTCCGATCTCGTCCAGGAACAGTGTACCCTTGTGGGCCAGCTCGAAGCGCCCTCGCCGCTGGCGCAACGCGCCGGTGAACGCTCCCTTCTCATGCCCGAACAGCTCGGCCTCCAGCAGCGTTTCCGGCAGCGCCGCGCAGCTCACCTTGATCAGTGCATGGTCGCGCCGGGGACTGTTCCGGTGAATGGCATTGGCCACCAGCTCCTTCCCCGTTCCGCTCTCTCCGATAATGAGGATGGTGGAATCCGTCGGGGACACCAGCTTGACCTTCTCGAGGACTTCCTGCATCCGCTCGTTCTTCCCGACGATCCCCTCGAAATTGAACTTGCCCTCCAGCTCCTCGCGCAGGATCAAGTTCTCCTGACGAAGGGCCAGGACCTTGGAGGCCCGGTCCACGATCAAGAGCAGCTCATCCATCGAGAACGGCTTGGTGATGTAATCGTAGGCACCGCGCCGCATGGCTTCCACGGCGGTCTCCACCGAACCGTGAGCGGTGATGACGATGACCTCGGTCCAGGAGGAGCGTTGCTTGCAGGCCTGCAGCACCTGAATGCCATCCGCGCCGGGCAGCCGGAGATCGGTGATGACGATCCCGAAGGAGTCTTTGTTGACGGCGTCGATCCCTTCGTCGCCGGTGGCGGCGGCCTTGACCTCGTAGCCGACGGCTTTTAAGGCATCCATCACGGACAGCCGCATTAACGGCTCGTCATCGATGATCAAGACCGACGGTGGTTTCACACGCTCCTCCCGACCAAGGATCGATCTCGACTGATGGGGAGCCGAACGGTAAAGACGGTTCCCTTTCCTACTTCGCTATCGACCAGGATTTGCCCCCCGTGGCGCTCGATGATGCCCAGACTGACCGATAAGCCCAACCCTGTCCCTTCCCCCGTCGCTTTCGTCGTAAAGAAGGGATCAAAAATGCGGGGCAGCGCCTCGGGTGGGATCCCGCAACCGGTATCTTCGATCTGAATCAGGCAGGTATCGTCGCTGGCTCGAGTCCGAATGGTGATGACCCCTCCCTCCTTCATCGCCTGAACGGCGTTCAGGATCAAATTGGTCAACACCTGCTCCATCATGTGCCGGTCCAGCATCAACACTGGAAGGTCCTGCCCGAGCTGCCGCTCCAGCCTGATGCGGTTCGCCACGATGGCATGATTGGTCAACACGAGGACCTGCTCCACGACGGTATTGACGTCGGTCAGCACCAGTTCGGGCTCGTGCTGTTGCGAGAAGTCCAGGAGCTGCCGGACGATCCTCTGGACCCGACGCAGCCCGTCCTCCATGGAAGCAAGGTACTCCTCCTGGCGCGCCGGCGATAAAGCGCCTTTCCGGAGGTTGTAGAGGCAGTTCAGGATGCCGCCGAGGGGGTTATTGATTTCGTGCGCGACCCCAGCAGCTAGTTTCCCCACAGACGCCAGCTTCTCCGCGGAGCGGATCTGATGTTCGAGCTTTTTCATCTCGGTGATATCGCGGGCGATTCCCAGGACTCCCAGAATCCTCCCCTCCTGGTCTCGAAGCGGCGAGACGCTGACCATGACCGCCCGCAATTCGCCCGTACGGCTCACCACCTCCACGTCGTACACCCGCTTGGCGCCGATATCCAGGGTGCTCTTCAGCCGGCGGCCTCGGTGGCGCTTCGAGAGCAGCGACAGGTACGGACGCCCGATCAAATCTTCTTTCCGATAGCCCCACGTCTCGACCTTGCTGTTCACGTACGTGAAGACCTGATCGCGATCCAGGGTGTAGATGACGTCGTTGGCGTTCTCCAGCAGGTCCTCGAGATACTTCTTCGTATCCTCGATCTCCCGGGTCCGCTCCTGTACCTTCAGCTCCAGCTCTTCGCTGTACTGTTGAAGTCGAAGCTCCAAACGCTTGCGCTCGGTGATGTCCCGGAGTTGCACCATCACCGATGGTGCCGCCTCGTCTTCGATCCGGATCAGATCCATTTCCACGGGCGTGGGCTTGCCGAGGCGATGGTAGACCTGGATCTCATGGGTGGGAACCTTGCGCTCGCCCAGCACGATCTTGTCGAGGAGAGCGCCCGTCACATCGTGATACCCCGGAACGACGACATCCAGGAATTTTCGGCCGATCAACTGCCGCTCGGCATACCCCAGGGTCTGCTCTTGACGCTGGTTGACGGCCTCAATGACACCGTCCGGATCGACCATGAAAATCGGGTCGGCCGCCAGATCGAACAGGGCCTTGTAGCGTTTCTGGGATTTTGAGAGCTGCTGCGTCCGCTCCAGAACCTCCTGCTCCAGCTCCGTCGTGTACCGCTGGACCTTCTGCTCCAGCAGCTTCCGCTGCGTGATGTCCCGCACGAACGCCCGGGAATGGACCAGCCCGCCGCCTTCAGGGTCAAGCAGCGCGGTGGAGTGGATCTCCACGTCGATGGGCTTGCCGTCGCAGGTCAGGAACACCGTCTCGATGGTGCCGCGGCCTTGGGAGACCAGTCCTTCCAGGTAGGCCAAGATCCTGGCCTCATGCCCCTTGGGGACGATGTCCCAGAGGCGCATGGCGAGCATCTCCTCCAGCGAGTAGCCGAGTTTCTCCAGTTCGGTCTTATTGACGTGCACGAACTGGCCGGCCTTGTTCAGCTGGTGGATCATCTCCGGCGAGTTCTCGATCAGGTCCCTGTACTTCTCCTCCAGGCGGCGGATCTCCGCCATCCGCTGCTCCAGCTGGCTGAACGACTGTCGCAGGTTGGCCGCCATGCGGTTGAACGCGTCGGCCAGATGCTCGATCTCGTCGCCGGTCTTGAGGGATAGACGGTGGTCGAGACTGCCAGCCCCGAAGCGCTGCACTCCCTCGTGAAGAGTCTGAATCGGCCGAGTGATCCGTTTGGCAACGACGACCCCGGTCATCCACAGGGCAGCCAGGACGACGACCCCGTAGGCGGCTACTTTACTCAGCAGCTCTTTGAGAGGGGCGTACGTTTCCACGGGATCCTGTCGAACGAACGTCAACCATTGCTTGCCGCTCAGGCTCTCCGGGGACAGGTTTTCGCCCGATCGGACGCTCGCAAAACCAATGATCGAGTCCTGCCCCCCATGGGCATCATCAGCGGCGACCGCCCACCCCGTAGGTGACCGGGTGAGTTCACTGACCAGTGCAGGGCCGACCGAGTGTTCTTCAGGCGAGAGCAACGGACAGATCAGGATGGTGCCATCGCTGCTGACGAGCATGCCATGTCCGGTGGCGCCGATGGTCACTTCCGAAATGGCATGAAACAACGAATCCCGCCGCAGCAGCACCGTGACCGCGCCGACCGCGGTGTTGCCGGTTTCATCCAGGATGGGGACCGACACGTTGAGCACATAGGTGCCGAAGCCCGGATCGAAATAAGGGTCGCTGACATAGATCTGCCCGCGCCCGCGGTTGTACACGGTCTGCCACCAGGCGGTCTTGCCGTAGTAGTACTCCACCTGGGGAATGGAACTGATGGCCAACACGCCTCGATTGTCGGTGATGAAGATGGCGACGTAATCGGACCGGCGGACGTCGTGCCACCGGATCAGATGGTTCGTCACGATGCGATTGACGAAGAGAGGAAACTCATATTGCCGTTCCCGCTTCCGCCAGCGCTGCTGCCAGTCCCGGATCCCGGATTCGATGATCTGCTCTCCCTTCCCCACATAGCTCCGGTTCGCCTCGATGACCGCCGTCCGCAGAAACGGCACCGTGGCAAGCTGCTGGGCCTCGCTGACACCCCGGCTGATCTGCGCCTCGATGCGGCGGGCCGCTTCCACCGCGATCTCCTTGAAATTGGTTCCAATGGTCTCGCGGAGGGCTCGGCGTTCTTCGACATAGGTCAGGACAAGGGAGAGGGAGAGGGGCAGGAGCCCTACCATCACCATGGCGATGATGGTCTTGCGCTGGAGATTGTGCGCGCTCCAGAGTTTCATTTTGGTAACAACATGGGGGTTGTCTAAGTGGTTATTTTCATTGCTGAAGGGGAGAAATGTCAAGCTGTCGTAACAACTCGGGCGACTATCCGCGCTTGAGAAGCCGCCCTTCGCTGCCCGGCCAGATCACCAGGATGGGACTGGCGACAAAGACCGACGAGTAGGTCCCGACGATGACCCCGACCAGGAGAGCCAGTGAAAAATCGTGCAGCATCTCCCCTCCGGCCAGGGTCAGGGGGATGAGGACCAGCACCACCGTGAGGCTGGTCACGATGGTCCGGCTGAGGACCTGGTTGACTCCGTTGTTGATGATCGTCTCGATGCGATCCCGGCGTCGGGCTCTGAGATTCTCACGGATCCGGTCGAAGACGACGACGGTATCGGTGAGAGAATAGCCGGCCAGGGTCAGCAGCGCCGTGACCACCAGGAGGGTGATCTCCTTGTCCAGCACATAAAACAGCCCCAGCACGGCGAGGACGTCATGAAAGGTCGCGATGGCAGCCGCAATGCCGAACCGGAACTCGAACCGCGCGGCGATGTACAGGATGATGCCGGCAAAGGAAATGAGGATCGCGATCAAGGCATCCTGTTGCAGCTTCAGGCCGACCGTCGGACCGATCTCGGTGCTGGAATCCACGACGAACCGGTTCTGCGGAAACTCGGTGTTGAAGACCGCCACCACCCGGTCGGCAATCTTCTCTTCGATCGTCGTGGCGGCTTTGACCCGGATCAGCAGCTTGTTGTCCTGCGTGAATTCCTGAAGCTCGGCGTCCCGTACCCCCCGTGACTCGAGCACCTTGCGGGCATCCTCGATTCGAATCGGATCGTCGAATTTGAGCTGGACCGCGGTGCCCCCCGCAAAATCGATCCCCAGGTTCGCCGCGCCTCGCCAGATCTGCACGAGCGCGAGCAGCCCGAGCAGGATCATCACGCCGGAGAAGACAAACGCGAGGTACCGCTTTCCCATGAAATCGATGTTCGTCTTCCCCAAGATCTCGATCATCGGCATCCTTCCGGAATGAACCGCGGCCCTGAAACCCTAGATGCTCAGTTGCTCCACCTTGCGGCGGTTGGCGATATCGAACACCACCTTGGTACCGACCAGTGCCGTAAACAGGTTGATCGCGATGCCCAAACACAGCGTCACGGCAAACCCCTTGATGGGACCGGTTCCGAACAGGAACAGGGCAAGCCCCGTGATCAGCGTGGTGACGTGGGAGTCCACGATCGTGAGAATGGCTTTATCGTAGCCGCTGTCCACGGCCAGGCGAACCGGCTTGTTCTGCCTCAGCTCTTCGCGGATCCGCTCGAAGATCAGGACGTTGGAGTCCACGCCCATGCCGATCGTCAGGATGATCCCGGCGATACCCGGGAGGGTCAAGGTGGCATTCAGGCCGGCCAGCGAGCCGATGAGACAGACCAGATTCAGCGCCAGCGCAAAGTCGGCGATGACCCCGGAGAGCCGGTAATAGAACGCCATGAAGAAGACGACCAGGGCCCCGGCGAACAGGGTGGAGCGGATGCCCTTCTCGATCGAGTCCTTGCCCAACGACGGCCCTACGGTGAGATCCTGGATGATCTTCAATGGCGCCGGCAACGCACCGGCCCTGAGCACGATGGCCAGATCGTTGGCCTCCTGCGTCGTAAAGCTACCGGTAATCTGGGCCCGGCCGCCGCCGATTCGCTCCTGGATCACCGGCGCCGAGTAGACCGTGTTGTCCAGGACGATGGCCATGCGTTTCTTGACGTTTTCCGAGGTGATCCGCTCGAACTCACGAGCCCCCCTGCCATCGAAGGTGACCGAGACATACGGCTCGTTGAACTGCCCGATTGAAACCCGCGCGTCGCTCAACACGTCCCCGGCGAGCATGACGCGCTTACGGACCAAATACGGCACCCGGCTCTCCCGGCCCGTGTCTTTGTCCACCAGCTTCTCGAACAGGATCTCGTCGCCCTCGGGAATCTTCCCTTCGAACTCTTTGAGGACATCGGCCTCCTTGCCCTTGGGGACCCGCTGGGGCAACTCCAGGGCCAGCTTGCTGGCTTCATCCAACATCTTGAACTCCAGAAGCGCCGTCTCCTTGATCAAAGCCTTGGCTCGCTTCGGATCTTTGACACCGGGCAGCTGGACGACGATCTCCTTCAGCCCTTGTCGTTGGATCAACGGCTCGGCGACCCCGAACTGATCGATCCGGTTCCGGATGGTCTCCAGCGCCTGATTGACGGCGGACTCTTTGATCCGCTTGATCTCCGAGTCACGCAGCTCGTACTCGAGGACGGTCTCCGTGGCGGTCGTTTCCGCAAACGTCGGGAAGGCATCGTCCACCAGCTTTTGAATCTGGCTCTTCGTATCCGTGGACTGGAACGCAAACCGGATCTGCGTCGGCTGCACCCGCTTCACGGACTCGACGACGAGCTTCTTTTCGGTCAACAGCTCTTGGACGGCGTTGACCGCACGATCAACCGCGATCTCCACGGCACGGTCCTCATCCACCTGCAGGACCAGATGGATCCCTCCTTGGAGGTCCAGGCCAAGGGTGATGCCCTTGTTCGGGAGCACCGACTTGGCCCAGGCCGGAAGGCGTCCGTACAAGGCGGGGTAAGACGGCAGGAAAAACACGATTGACAGAACGACCACGACGCCCAGGAGGAGCAGTCTCCCACCCACCCTCTTCATTCAACACGCCCCATCATTTTCCTCCGGTTTCCTCCTCTTCACGCAGTCTGGCGATGTGATCGCGCTGGATGCGCACCTTGGTGTTGTCGGCGATCTGGAGCGTGACCGTATCGGCCTCCTTATCCAGGTTGGCCACGGTCCCCCAGATGCCGGACGATGTCACGACTTTATCGCCCTTCTTCAAGGCCGCCAGCATGGTCCTGAGTTTCTTCTGACGTTTCTGCTGGGGCAGGATGAGCAGAAAATAGAAGATCACAAAGATCAGCAGAAACGGCACCAGCGACACGAGGGTCCCGCCCATACCCCCTCCCGCTCCCGCCTGTGCCCATGCCAGCGACATCAGTCCTCCTGACTGGCCGCGGACGGTAAGGCATGCTCGGCCTTTTCCCCATCGCTGGGACGCAGGGCATGAAACGCCTTCCGGAACTCCTCATAGCGCCCCGCCTGGATGGCCGCCCGCATCTCCTGCATGAGGCTCGCAAAGAAATGCAGGTTGTGGATGGTGTTCAGGCGGACACCGAGCATCTCTTTCGCCATGAAGAGGTGCCGCAGGTACGCCCGGGAGTGCGTGCGGCAAACCGGACATCCGCAGCGGGAATCAACGGGACGCTCGTCACGCGCGTATTGGGCGTTCTTGATGACGATCCGCCCGAACGAAGTGAACAGCCAGCCCGTGCGGGCATGTCGCGTCGGCGCCACGCAGTCGAACAGGTCCACGCCTCGGGCCACGCCTTCCACCAGATCTTCAGGGAGCCCGAGGCCCATCGCATACCGCGGTGATTCCTCCGGGAGTTCTTGCACCGTCACATCGAGCATGCGGTACGTGGTCGCCTTGTCCTCCCCGACCGAGAGCCCGCCCACCGCATAGCCATCGAAACCCAACGACACGATCTCGCGGGCAGCCCGCACTCGAAGCGCAGGATCGTGGCCGCCCTGAATAATCCCGAACAGCGCCTGATCCGCCCGGTTCCTGGCCGCGAGACACCGCTGGGCCCAGCACTGGGTGCGGACCACGGCCTCCTCCACGGCCCGGCGTGACGACGGGAGCGCCAGACACTGATCGAACGCCATGATGATGTCGGCCCCCAGGGCTTCCTGAATTTCGATGGCCCGCTCCGGGGTAATGGAATGTCGCGAGCCGTCGAGATGGGACTGAAAGACCACCCCTTCACCGCTGACCTGGCACAATTCCGCGAGGCTGAAGATCTGAAAGCCCCCGCTGTCCGTGAGGATCGCCCCTGGCCAGGCCGTGAACGCGTGCAGCCCGCCCATCTCCGCCACCACTTCGTGCCCGGGCCGCAGATAGAGATGGTACGCGTTGTTGAGAATCAGCCCGAAGCCGAGCGCTTGGAGATCCTCCGGCCCGATGCCTTTAACCGCGCCCAGCGATCCGACCGGCATAAAGGCGGGGGTCTCGACGATCCCGTGGGCGGTCAGCAGTGCTCCCGCTCGAGCCCTTCCGGCGAGGTCCGTGTGCTGCACTGAAAAGGTTGGCACGCCGTGCTCCTACATCCGCTCGAGCGCAGAAATTCCCAGGAGGCCAAGACCGTTTCGGATGACCCGCTGGACTTCCCGCATCAGCACCAGTCGCGCCGCGGTCCGCTCCGGCGTGAGGCGCTCACGCAGCCTGGCGGACGGGGCCTCCGCCTTGAACCCGGCCAGGTCTGGGAGATCCGCCTCAGCCACCGGCAGAATGCGGTGCTTGTAATAAAACGTGTGCAGGAGCCCGGCCAGGTCCTGCAGGTAACCGGTGATGCGATGCGGCTCGAGGGCTTCAGCGCCGCCCTGGACCACGGAAGGATAGATAGAAAGCTGCCGGATCAGACGGAACTCGTCGGGATCGGCCAATTCACGCAGGGCGGCGCCGCTCGGCTGGGGAACCGGGATCCCGCGCTCTTCCGCCACCCGGAACAGGCTTGCGATCCGGGCGTGCGCATACTGCACGTAGTAGACCGGGTTTTCGGCCGACTGCTGCTTCGCCAGCTCGAGGTCGAAATCCAAATGCGTATCGGATCGCCTCATCAGGAAGAAGAATTTCGCCGCATCGGCGCCGACCTCCTCCATGACCTCCCGCATGGTGATGAATTCCCCGGACCGCTTGGACATCTCGACCTTCCGGCCTCCCCGCATCAGGTTGACCATCTGTACCAGCACGATCCGCAGCCGGCTCCGGGGATATCCGAATGCCTGCACCACCGCCTCCATTCTCGGAATGTACCCGTGATGGTCCGCGCCCCAGACGTTGATGAGCAGATCGTACCCGCGCAGCAGCTTGTCCCGGTGGTAGGCGATATCCGAGGCCAGATAGGTGTAGTCCCCTTCGCGCTTCCGGATCACACGATCTTTCTCGTCACCATACGCGGAGGAACGGAACCACAGCGCCCCGCCCTCCTCGAACAGGAGGCCTTGCTTCTGAAGCGTCTCCAGCGCCTGCTCCACCGCTCCAGACTGGACCAGCGAGGACTCGGTGAACCAGGAGTCGAACTCAATCCCCAGCTGACAAAGGTCCTGACGGATAACTTCCAACAATTCCTGGTAGGCCAGTTCGGTGCAGCGGCGCTCGGCGTCTTCTGCAGGGATATCCAGGAGGGCCGGACCGAGCCGGTCCTGGATCGCGGCCGCTACGCGCTCGACATAGGCTCCCCGGTACCCTTCCTCCGGGAATGTCGTCGGACGCCCCTGCCGCTCCAGGTAGCGGGCATGGATCGACGCCCCCAACAGCTTCATCTGCCTGCCGGCATCGTTGACATAGTATTCCCTGGCCACCCGGTAGCCGCTCGCCGCCAGGAGGTTGGCAAGGGCATTCCCGAACGCCGCCCCTCGCCCGTGCCCGACATGAAGCGGTCCGGTCGGATTCGCGCTGACGAATTCAATCAGCACGCGACTCCCGTTGCCGAGATCGGATCGCCCGTAGGCCTCGCCCTGGTCTTCGATCTCACCCAACACCTCGAGCCAGAGATCGCGCTTCACGGTCATGTTGAGGAAGCCCGGGCGGACGATCTCGATGCGATCGAAGATGGCGTCACGTTGCTCAAGGTTGTCGCAGATGATTTGAGCGACCTCCTCGGGGGAGCGTTGTTCGGAAGGGGCCAGCGTCATGGCTACGGTGGTTGCCAGATCCCCCCACTCTGGCCGTTTGGGGAGATCCAAGGGAACCGTCGCCGGAGTCAGCGACTTCAGCTGTCCCTTGAGCCTCGCGTGATCCAGCGCGTGCCGGAGGGCCCCGATCACCCTCTCTCTGACGACGCCTTGTGACACCGGAAAGTCTCCTAAGTCTGCATCGCTGCGTGTAAATCTCGAAGGCAGGGGTCGGACTCTAACACACCTTTTCTGACCAAGGCAAGCGAGGTTCAGGCGCCCGGCGTGCTGCGAGACAGCCCTCGACTGCGGCCACGATCTGCTCCACCGGAATATCCAAACACGGCCTGAGCCGGCATGGCTCCACCTGCTGCCACCCGAGGCAGGCGCAGGGCGCCCCGCGGAGAATGATGACCCGTGGCCCGCGGGGAGCCCAGCGTGACGGATCGGTCGGGCCGAACAGGGCAACGGTCGGCAGGCCGAGCGCAGCCGCCAAGTGCGTGATGCCCGAATCGTGCCCCACAAAGACGTGGACCTTCCCCAGGGTCACAGCCACGGTGATGAGGTCGCGGTTCAGGATCATCGAGGTCTTCACTCCGGCAAGATGCCTCTGAAGCTCGGCAATCTGCGTGTCATCGGCCGGGCCGCCCAGAACGAGGAGCGTACGGGCCCCTTTGCCGGTCAATGAACTCATCGCCGAGGCCAGACGCCGGACATCGCAACACTTCGCGGGGCTGCCGCTTCCCGGGTGCACCGCAAGGACTTCGGCATCAGCGGGCCGATCAGCGGGATCGGGACCCAGGTGGGCAGGTCGGGGGATCTGAAGGACAGGAGGCCGGTCCGCGGGACGAAGTCCCCACGGCCGGAGACTCTCCAGATAGCGGTCTGCGGCATGCACACCACGGAGCGCCGGGGAATGCGGCGATTGCACGATGACCTGACCGACGCCCGACCGCCTCAACGTTGTCCGGAGCGCACCCTCCTGATCGCTCATCCAGCACACAGCAGCCGTACAACGGCGAAGCCGGGCCGCCAGGCCGGGGGGCAGGGCGTCCGGGCCGGCCAGGAGCTGAGCCAGCGTGGAGCCCTCGATCGGCAAGGTCTGGTGGACCTCTCCACAGGCGCGGAGCAATCCTGCCACCTCGCCCCGGGCCACCAGGGTCAGGTCGTGGGTGGGCCAGGCGCTGCGCAAGGCCCGCAGGGCCCCCAGGGACAGCAGGACATCCCCAAGCGAGCCGGGATGCACCACAAGAAGCACCGGCGGGATGTCGGGCTGCACGGCGATCCCTCCCTAGCGGACCAGCTTCCTGGCCAACTCCAAATCCGCCGGGGAATTGAGGTTCAGAAACGACAACAGATGAGGATCCAGGGATCGAAGCTCATCCTCCGGGATGAGCCGGACCGACAAGGCTTCGGCGTCGGTGATCTCGTGTAGTGTCAGATTCCCCCCTCGGGCCATACGCTCCAGGATCGGGAGGCACCGTTTCGAATAGACAGCATGCAGAGGCTGCAACCCGGTCGCCAGCCGGACCATGACCACGTCAGCCATGGGGTCAATCGTGACCAGATATTCGACCACCTTCGGGTTCAAAAACGGCATGTCGCAGGCGGCGGCGAACACTCGTGAAGATGAGGCATACGACAGGCCAGTGTACAAGCCGCCCAAGGTCGCGCACCCGGGGATAAGATCGGTCACGACCCGATGGGTCAGGTCAGCCAACTGCGGCGTTGCTTCTGCCACGACGACCAAGATTTCGGAAAACAGCGACTCGAAGACCTCAAGGGAACGATCCAGGAGGGTCCGGCCGCCGAGCTCGATAAACCGCTTGTCCTGCCCCATCCGCGAGCTTTTGCCGCCCGCCAGGATGATGCCGCTCAAACTCTGCGTGGAGGTACCGGTCATCGTCCGATAAAAAAAGGGGGTGGGTCGCCCCACCCCCTTTTCTTTCCCTATTCCGGAACGGGCTTACGCCTTCCCCTTCTTACGATTGGCTCGCCGCACCAGCACCCAGCCTTCGACAATGACGATGCCAAACGCAATCAAGGTCGGGTAGATGTACGTCTCCTTGGGAATGGGGGGCTCGAGAATCGTGTAGTAGAACGCCGAGACCGCCAGCTTCCGGCCGGCGTCGCCGTTGTGGCCGTCCCAGGCAAAGAACACCGTGGGGATGTACTTGCCCATCTCAAAGTAGGTGTCCTCGTCGTAGTCGCCCTTCCGCGGCCGCTTCATGATGACGGTCCACAGACCTTTGTTCCATTCCCCTTTGAGCAGGGACATCTTTTCGGTGAAGTCATCCCGATCCTCAAGGTCCTGGTCCCAGCCGGTGCCGGTGTACGCCTTGAGGCTTCCGTCGGCCATCCACTTCATGATGTCCACGGGATATTTCGAGTCGCCCCAGAAGTACCGTGGCTTTTCGGGAGGCGGAATCTCTTGCCATTTCACCGGGAACTCGATGGCCACGGCATCGTTGTAAACCGCGAAGGTATTCTGCCGCGCCGCGATCGACCCCGGCTCTCCGGTCTTCGGTTCTTGCTCCTTGACGTACTCTTCGAGATTGACCTCATTCGGCTCAAAGGGCGGCGGCTCCGTCGCCACGCTCTTGGTCCGATCTTCCCACTGAATCATGAACGCGATCTCTTTGTCGTTGTAGAGAGACCGGACCCAGAGATCATCAATGCGATTGACGAAATTCCTCGGCTTGTGGGTGATCTGGCCGCCCAAGCCGACGAACCGGCGGTCGCGGTCTTGCCAGAGCTTATGCTCGGGATCGGCGGGGATGTCTTCCTGGATGAAACCCGAGCGGACGACGAAATTGATCTTGGGCTTGTCGGTCAACGGGTCCATCTCCAGCGGATTGCCTTTCGCATCCCGTTCACAGAGCGATTGCACGAAGTTGGCGATGTGCCAACGCTCTTCGATCGTGGTGCTGTCGGCAAACGACGGCATCGGCGTGCCATTCACGCCTGTCGAGAAGGTCCGGAAGATGGTCTTCACGTTGTAGGGGTCTTGACGGGTTCCCCTGAAGTTCCAGCACTTGTGCCAGTTGGCGGGCTGAATCGGGAACCCCCAGTCGTCCTTCAGGTTGAAGGCGTTTCCATCGCCACGGCCGTTATCTCCGTGGCACTCGATGCACTTCTTGTCCACGATGAGCTGAGCGCCTTTCTCCAGGCTTTCCTTGCTCGGGGGAATCGGCTTGATGCTGTCGAGCTCGAGGATGGTGAACGTCTCCGTGTCCTTATCGTCGAACTTTCGGTCCTTGACCAGCTGGGTAGTGACGAAGGCGATGACGTTCCGGCGCTGCTCCTCGGTCAAAATCCCCTCCCACGAGGGCATCGCTGAGCCGGGAAGCCCGTGCGTCACCGTCTGAAAGAGGTCTAACTGAGGCAGCGGAAGCTCTCCGCTGGCGGTGTGCCGGATCTTGAAGGTGCCCTGGTTGAAATTGCGGGGGCGCGGCCACAGCCGGTCCGCCCCTGGCCCATCCCCGGCGCCATCTACGCCGTGACACCAGACGCACTTCGTGAAATACACGCGCTTTCCGGCTTCAATCTGTTCGGCGGCGGGCATGGGCGGGAAGTCGCCCTTCTTGAAGCCGACTGGGAGACCGTCTGCGCCGCCTTCCTGGGCAAACGTCCAGACCGCCGCGCTGCCGGAGACCACCACGCTGAGGCCCACGGCGGCCATCAGGAGGATGATTCTTTTGCTCTGAACCCGAATGTCACGCATGGTATTTGCCTCGTCTTATTAAGGATTAGTCCCACGTCCGGGGATAGTAACCCGTGTGCCAGTATTCAAAGAGAATGACCTTCCAAATCTCGTCCGTGGTGAGGTGCTGCTCCCAGGGCGGCATGACCGAGGCCCAGGGGAAGGCTTCTCTGGGAAGTCCGATCCCGCCCTTCGACACGCGCCAGAACACGAAGGTTTCTTGGAGCTGGGCCAGGGTCCCAGGGTCGGTAAAGTTCGCCGGAATCGGGTTAAATGCAAAGGCCATCATGCCGCGGCCATTGAGGTTGTCGCCGTGGCACCAGTGACAATTCTGAAAGAACACTTCACCGCCCTCCCGGACATACTTCATGTAGCCGGCCGCGTTCGGATCCCAGGGGTTGGCATTCGGCTGCAAGAGCCGGCCCATACCCTGATCCGTGATCAAGCGGTTGGTGTATTCCTGATCGTACTTGCCTTCCGGGTTGACGCGGAACGGGCTCTGCGCGACCTGAAGCACAAACGTTTTGCCGTGGACCTTGGTGCTTGCAGGCGGAGCCGGATGGACCGTTCTCAATTCGATCGGCTCTTCAAGGCTCGGCAGGAACGAGTTGTACGAAAAGCCCCATAACAGAATGGGAATGGCGATCAGGTAGAAGGTGCGCAACGCCTTGTGGAACGGCGTGACGGCGTCAAGCACATTGAGGATGGGGCGTCTGAACTCCTGCCAACTCTCCTCGCTCCCCGACATCCACATGAAGATCGCCACCAAGGCCACGGTGCCATAGATGGCTCGCACGCTGAAGGGGATCGGAGGATAGATGCGGTACTTCAAGTACAAGACGATGAAGACCCAGAAAAAGATTCCCTGCCAGAACTGGGGAATCTTGATTCCGGCCTTCGTCGCGAGCAGATAGCTCATGAGCGCAAAGACCCCTACGCAGAACGCCAGCTCGATGAGTATCTGCATCGGCATGTAGCCTTCGATGAGTTTGATGGTCGTCGAGGGGAGCAGGCCCAGCGAGATGATCAAGATGATGGCGAACCCTACTCCGCCTACGATGGCGCCGATCCACAGTAGAGCTGATTTCATCGTTCGATTCTCCTTTTACACCGACGAGCCAAGATAGTCGTATGAGATCATGTGATCTTTGGAGGTGCCTTCCCTTCTTCAACCTGAGAGAGATAGTCCACGATCTTGTTCAGAGCGCCGGCGCTGAGCTTCTGCCCGAAGACCTTGGGCATCACGTTGTCAGGGAACGGCTTGACCACGTAAGCACCGGGTGAGATCACCGATTCCGTAATATACTCGCGGACTGTTTTGGCGTTTCCCTTGTACACAGGATCCTTGAGGCGGTTCGGGGCATTGGTCTTCTCGACGAGCTTGGGGCCCACGGTCCCCATGGCGCCCGGGATCCCGGGGATCGTGTGGCACACGACGCATTGCGCCTTGGCAAAAATCTGATCTACCGGCTCCGACCCGTCGGCGAGGACCCCACCCGCCGCTCCCGCGGGCTTATCTTCCTGCTGCTTGGGCCTATCGGCCTCCGGAATGAACTTCTCATAGGCCTTGACGATCTCTTCGAAAGGCGGCGGCTCCTTCCCTTCGCGGACGTACATCCACGTGTCCACTGCCGCGAGCTCACCCAGGGTCAAGGAGATCGGCGGCTTGTGGATCACGGGCATCGGACTTTCCTTATCATTCGTGCCTTTTACCCCGAACCCCGCCACCACGAAGCAGCTTGGGCAGGCATGCGACTCAGAGATGTACTCCTGACCACTCTCGCCCGTTCCGGCCCCGGGGAACGACTCCTTCTGGGCCGTGTCACGCTCAGCCGGCTTGCCCTTTTTATAGCGTGGGTCCTCCAGCCGCTGTTTGGACCGGTCCGGAATGCCGAAGAGGTTCGGAGCCCGTTCGCTCAAGAACCCCTCGTTGAACCCGTGACAGAGCGGGCACTGCCCCTTGCCGATCGCCCCCTGGACCTTGCTCTGCCCGATCCCGCCGAAGATGATCTTCTCCCCTTCATCCGCCAGTTGCTGCGCGGTCATGCTTCCGAAATCCAGCTTGACCTCCGGCGGCGGAAATCCACCTTCCACCTGTGGCAGCCAGTTGCCGTAGCCCGACAGGGCCGCTGCCACCAAGAACATGAAGCCTCCGATCTTGAGCAGCGAGCTGACCTTGGCAAAGTACAAGGCCAGCATGAAGGACAGGAGGGTGATCATGGCGAGCGAGACCGGGAGAAGGCGGGAGTTACCGAAGAAGTTCAACTTATAATTGGCGATGGCGATAAACACCATCACCGTGGCGATCATGCCGATAAAGGTTTTGAAGGCTGCACGCTTATCTTTCTTGACCGCCAAGAAATAAACAAGAAAGCCGGCAAGGACGAGAAGCGGCCACATGCCGAGAGCTAACGCTGCGCCAAGTAACTCAATCACGTGTTACTCCTCCCCGGCTGCGCCCCGGTAATGCGGGGCGCAGCCATACAATCACGCTCTGAAGCCGATTCTACGGTTAGTGGCCGACGGCAGGCTCTGGCGCCCTTCCAGGAACCGGAACTTTCGCCTCGACCGGCGCCTTCTTCGTCCCCAGCGTGCCGAGCCAGAAGACGAACAGGATGCTGAGCCAGAAGAACAACACGTTAAACGAAATCATGTTGGCGGCAAACCCCGTGGTATGCGTGTAGGCCCACGGTGAATTGTCCCGCATGATCTCATTGACATGCCAGAACAGACGGACCGACGACCGGATGTACCCCATGAGCCCCATCATCCAGGTAAAGGCCGTAGCCAGCATGATCAACGCATACTGAGACCGCGTCGAAATCTTCCCCCACTCCACCGCCCCGCTGGTCTTGGCGCCCTTCAACATGACCAGATTGAGAGCGCTCATGAAGAACAAGCAGGACAGCGTTGTGGCCACCTGCGGCACCGACAGTCCCACTCGAACGTTGGCCGGGATGTAGTAGCCGTAAATCGCCAGCCAGATGATGTTCGCATAGGCCATCCCGAAGAAACATCCCATAAAGATGTTGCCGAACTTGGCCCACGATACGACCGGCACCTTGTTGCCACGCATGTACCAGATGAAGGTCAGCACGGTGGTGGTGATGATCACGTTGATGCCGCCGTTCTTGGCAGACATCACGCCGTAGTTCCCGAGCACCGGGTGCTGCTGCCCTCCCATCGCCTTGAGCTCAGCCGGTGTCATCACGATGGTGTGCGGCGTGATGAAGATCAAGAAGCTGACAACCAGCACGAAGACCAGATACTTGATATAGCGCTGGTACTTCCGGGCTCCCGCCATCCGCCCCATGGCCTGCCACAGATAGTAATTGGCGCTCAGGAACAGGATCCCGATCATCGTCGCCTGAATGATGAAGAGCCACGCCAGCAGGCCGCCCATCAGGGTGATCCCCATCTGCTGCCGATACGCGTACACCTCGCGCATCAGCCAGTAGCCGGCGAACGGCAACGGGATCAGAAACGCGACGCCGATGGCCATCGCCATGTAGCCCATCCAGTCGTAGTGCGCCCGCTCCTCATCGGTCTTGGCCGACAGGAAGCGGTACGCCGCATACGCCGCCACGACACCACCCCCGAACGCCATGTTGCCAAGGAGTCGGTGGACGTTCAGCGGGTTCCACAGGGCCGTATGGATGACGTGCCAGATGTTCCCCAGAAAGCGGCCCTGCTCATCCACGCCGGCCGGTGACATCATGAACCCGATCCAGGAGTTGGCCAGGAACATGAGCACGGTGCCGATGACGTTGAGAACGACCGACATGCTCACGTGGAGCCATTTGAGCAGTCCCTCCTTCATCTTGTCCCACGCGTAGTAATAGATGTAGAGGGTGCCGCTCTCGGCCACGAACAGCAGGGCGTAGATGTGCATGACCGGACGGAAGATGCTGGAGAGATACCCGAAAAACGCAGGATAGAGGGTCAGGAACGTAAAGATCAGAATGCCGCCCAGGATTGCGGTCAGCGAATAGGCGGTCAAGCTGATCTTCACGAAGTCATAGGCCAACTGGTCGTATTTCTTCGCCATGGCCTTGTCTTTCGTCACGACCCCGATGAACTCGATGATCATGCAGAAGATCGGGACGGCCAGGACGAAGCTTCCGTAATAGAGGTGCTGCTGATTGGCGAACCAGAGAAGGACACGGCTCTCGAAATTGTAGCGAGGATAGTACTGAGGATTGTCCGCTGTTTTCGGAGCCGGCGCTCCGGACACGATCCCCTCGACCTTGTAATAGACGTCACGCCCCTTTTCCACCTTCGGCGCTTTGGCGGCGTCACCGCCTTCCGGGGCTTTCACAGCGTCTGGCGGGGGACCTCCAGCCGCAGGCGCAGCGCCTCCTGCCAGCGCCGGTAGTGACGTGAAGATCGGCATCAGGAGCAAGCTGATCATCGTCACGACGGCTACGATCGACCAGAGTTTATTGCGGGCTACGCGATTCATATAACTGATCATGAGGACCTCCTTCGAAGACGGCTGGAAGCCGGCTCTCCTCGGACGCTGCGGCCACGACGGGCCGCAGAGGCTATTATTTCCTGAACAAGTACCAATAATCGAGTCCCTGCATGTCCATCAGATAATGATCGACGATATGAAAGTAAGCGACCGCGATGATCAAGGAAATGGTCACGGCCACGATGGTATTGTCCAAAAGGTTCATCTTCTTCGCCACAAACAACAGCACCACACCGACCACCGTGAGAGTAAGCCAGAACGTCGGATTAGTAAGAATCATTAGTGGCTCCCTAGTTTGATCGCATGGGGCTTAGCACGGGCACTGAATGCCGGCGAACCAGTAAAAAAACCACAGACCCAATGCGCAGGTGACGTAAAAAATCATTTTCCCGATTTTAATCTTGATGTCCTCTTGCGCCGCTTGCACCTCAGCCATTTTGTCGTCTCCAACCTTTCAGAAGGGGTTAATAATCTTGACGATCCTGCCTTGACAGCGTGCTCACGCTATGTTAAGGGTTTTCCTCGCTTTTGTGGTTCTGTGCAAGAGGGCAAAACATGACTAAAAATTCGAAATTGTTCGACATTATAGTTTTGGCAGGTATGGTTGTCAACATAATTTTGGCCGTGTTCCTGATTCTCTACTATTTCGATTTCCTCTGATTTCCAGCCAAGTTATATCTTTCCATTCCCTCCGTCTCCAGACCCAGAAACGGCGCACCGAAAGCCGATGGTCTCGTCCCGAAAATCAGGAACCATGCGGGTCCGATTCGTGATGCGAAGGTCCTTCCCCGTACTTGTGTAGCCTCCCCCTCGTAAAACCTTGTAGAAGCCGTGGTCGGGCCCACGAGGATTTTTCACAGTGGGCTCGCGGTAGGCGTCTTCTCCGTACCAGTCCGCCACCCATTCCATGAGGTTGCCGGCCCCGTCATACACGCCGAACGGGCTCTGATCTCGCTTGAACGAGCCGACCGGTGCCGTGGCTTCGAAGCCGTCATTGGAGCTCCCGAGGTTTGCAGCCAGAAGGTCCGGCTCGTTGCCCCAGGGCCATAACCGGCCATCCGCACCCCGCATCGCCTTCTCCCATTCGGCTTCCGTTGGAAGGCGCTTGCCCTTCCACCGGCAGAACGCGTCGGCATCTTCCCACGAGACATACGCGACGGGCTGGTTAACGCCGGACATTTTTGCCAGATTCTTCGCATACCGGGACGGCGGCGCCGCCTTGCGATGCCCGGTGGCGGCAATGAAGGCACGATAGTGGTGATTGGTCACTTCGAACCGATCGATCCTGAACGCATCCAGCTCGATGACGCGCTCCGGCTGCTCGTTGTAGCCTCCGGCACCCGTCCCGCGGATGAAGGGGCCGGCGGGAATTTCCACCATCTCGTCGGCGACCGGCGTGGCGCTCAAGTCCGTCACGTCAACGTGCTGGGTGGGGACTCCCGGTTCTTCGATCACCGGCTTGGGCGTATTGATGATCCCCATGACCGGCAAGCTCGTCAGGAAGACGACGGTCAGGAAGATGGCCCATTTCACTCTTGCATCCAGCATGACCCAATCCCACCAGGCTATCGCGCTCGCGCTTCTCCCGAATCCTTTGTGTCCCCGTCTTTGGCACAGCGGAAGCCGATCGTGCTGTCGGTCCGCCACATCTTGGCCTGAAACCGCTTCGACAAGCGCGCGTTGTGCGGGGTTTCTCTCCAGGAGCCGCCGCGGATCACTTTATGCTGGCCCTCCTCCGGACCTTTGGGATCGCGGTAGGGCGCTTTCTTGTAGTACTCCTCATCGTACGTATCGGCGACCCACTCGGCGACGTTCCCGGTCATATCATACACCCCGTACGGACTGCGTCCGGACTCGAATGACCCCGGCGGGGCCAGGTAGGGGAATCCGTCTTCGTCGCCTTCGACATTGGCGTGGCCGGTGCCGAGGTCGTTTCCCCACGGATAGCGCTTTTTGCTTTGTCCACGGCCCGCCTTTTCCCATTCCGCTTCGCTCGGCAGCCGTTTGCCGGCCCACTTGCAGTAGGCCTCCGCATCGCTCCACGACATGCCGATCGCCGGCAGATCGGACCGCAGAATCTTTTTGATGTCGTCTTCGAAGACCGGGATGAACGGCTTCCCGCGCTTCACCATCCGGACAAAGCGCTCGTACTCCCCTTGAGTGACCTCCCGCTTATCGATGTAGAACTCCTTCACGAACACCTGATGCTCGGGAGCCTCATCCGGATCTCCCTCATTGCTCCCCATGGTGAACGGGCCTTCCGGAATCTGCACCATCTCGCGTCCGTCATCGCCGATCAGCGTCTTATACACGGAGAAGTCTTGCCGCGCGACGGTCTCGACCGGCTGGCTCTCGGTTTCGATCGAGGCGAGAAGCTCGCGCTGTTGCCTCGACTTGTACGACTCATACATCAACCCGACGATCATCAGGATGAACGAGAGGAAGACGAAGATGATCGCTCCGATCAACACGTTCTTATTGTCCATTATCCACCACCCAGCATACCGAACGCACAGCCGTCACTCCTGGGGTTCCTGGGAAGAAGCCCGCTTGCGGTCGGCCCGCATGTCCAGCAGCATGGAGATCTGGACGCCGAGAAATCCTCCCATCGCCGCTCCCGCTCCCGCCCCGACCGAAATCTTTTCCGGACCGACCAGCGCCCAGGCCAGCCCTCCTCCCAGCCCGGCCCCAACCAGGATGCTGATCAGGAAACGCCGCCCTCCGAAGATCCCGACGACCGTCCCCAGCAGGATGCCTATGCCGATCGCAACCGGAAGCAGTCCCCCGCCCATGAGCAGGCCGATCAGAGTCCCCACGGTGCCCATGACCAGGGCGCCGAGAATCATATCGATGAGCTTGCGGGGAGAAATCTGGTTCAAGCCGGCTCCTCGGCTACCTCTAGGGAGCCACCGCCTCGATCGGACCGAAGTCCACCTCGACCCCGGGACCGCCGAGGAGCGAGATCCCCCAGGCTTTGGCGGCGGGTTCGTGGTTGTGGATGCGCTTGAAGTCCTCATAGGCGTTAACGCGCTCTTCGACCCACTCGCCCACCGGCTGCAAGCCCGAGCGAATCACGAGCTCGGTGGCGCTGAAGAGCCCGCCCTCCTTCAGCGTTCCCTTGGCTTTGGTCGCGCTCCAGACGTACTTGGTGGAGACAGGAATCACCAGCAGGTCGGTATCCAGCGAGACATAGACCGCCGCCACCAGGTCCGTCCCCGGCGGAGCCGCCTTGAGCCGCCACCGCCAGGTGACGACGGGTGTAGCCTTCGGGTCCCAGGCAATTTTTTTCTTCACCCGCTTGCTGGCCTTTTGGGCCGCAAGGAAGCCCGCGCCGTTCTCGGACTGCACCGAATACGCTTGCCTGGCAGCGGCATCCCCGCCTGTCTCTCCCTTCCACCCGCTCGGAAAGCCGCCGGCATCTTTGCTCAGAAAGTCTTCCAGCACGACCCGGCCCGCGGACTCTGCCGCCAAGGCGCTACCGATCACGCAGGCGACGATCCACACGATCAGCGTCAGCCCCGTCCACCCCGACCGGCCATGCTGCCGTATCATGACGGCTGCGCCTCTTCACGTGCGGACGAGATGAGCCGCGGCTCGCCTTCCGGCACCCGCTTCGGCATGCCCACCACCTGCCGGTCCCGGCTGCAGATCCAGAACAGAAACAGCACGGCGATCCAGAAGACCACCATGTTCAACGTGACCATCTTGGCCGCAAAGCCGATGGAGGGCGTGTAGGCCCAGGGCGACAGATCGGGCATCAGCTCATTGATGTGCCAGGTCAAGCGGCCGGAGGAGCGGATGTACCCCATGAGCCCCATCACCCACGTGAACGCAGCCGCCACGGCGAACAGCGCGACCATGCCGCGCGCCGAGATCCTGCCCCACTGGATCGGCCCATGCAGCTTCGCGCCGTGCAACATGGCGCGGTTGATGAGGAGGCCGACCACGAGGACCGTCAGGGTGGTGACGGCTTGAGGAGTCGAGAGCCCGATGCGCACTTTGGACGGCAGGTAGAACCCGTAGATCGCCAACCAGACGATATTGAGGATCCCGACGCCGAACAGGGCGGCCAAGGCGATATTGCCGGTCTTCGACCAGCGCACCGTCATCGTCCGGTTGGCCCGTCGGTAGAGCATGTAGCTCAGGGTAGTCAAACAGATCATGACATTGATGGCCCCGTTCTTGGCCGACATGACCCCGTAATTCCCGATCACCGGGTGCTGCGCTCCGCCCATCGCTTTCACTTCGCTCGGGGAGACCACGAGGGTGTGCGGCGTGAGCCAGATCATCAGACAGGTCATCAACGCCAGCACGAGGTACTTGAAGTACGCCTGATAGCGCTCCCCGCCCTGGATCCGGGCCATGCTTTGCCAGAGATAGTAGTTGATGCCCACGAAGAGCACCCCGATCAGCAAGGCCTGCACCACGAAGAGCCAGGTGAGCAGCCCCCCCATCATCGTCACGCCCATGCTCTGCCGGAACGCGTACACCGAGCGCATCAGCCAGTAGCCCGCGAACGGCATCGGCAGCAGCGCGCAGACGGTCACGAACAGGAAGACGTACCCGACCCAGTCGTAATAGGCACGCTCCTCCGCCGACTTGCTCGTCAGGAAGCGATAGCAGGCATAGGCGATCACCACCGCGCCGCCCGACATCATATCGGCCAGAAACCGGTGGACGTTCAGCGGATTCCAGAGCGCCGAATGGAGCAGGTGCCAGACGTTTCCCAGATAGCGTCCCTGCACGTCCACGCCGGCGGGCGACATCATGAACGCGATCCACCCGTTGGCCAGCAGCAGTAGCATGGCGCCGAGGCTGTTGGCCAGCACCCCGATCGCCGCGTGCAGCCATTTGAGCGACGGAGCCGCCATCCGGTCCCAACTGTAGTAATAGAGCACCAGGACGCCCGCCTCGGCCAGAAACACGAGCGCATAGACCGGCATCATGGATTTGAACGTGCCGCCCATGTAGCTCATGAATTTCGGGTACAGGGCAATGAAGAGGGCCAGCATGAGACTGCCGACCAGCGCGGTGAGCGACAGGGCCAACAGCGAGACTTTCAAAAAGTCGCGGGCCAGTTGATCGTAGCGGAGCGCGGCGACCGGATCCCGGCTGATGAGCCCCAGGAACTCGATGATGAGACAAAACAGCGGAAGCGCCAGGACGAAGCCCCCGAAATAGGTGTGCTGCTGCGTGATGAACCAGACCAGAGTGCGATTGTCCAGCGAGCCGTAGCGAGGATAGGTTGTCGCATCGACGCCGGGTGCCGGGGGCCCGACCGGCACGCCGTCTGTCCGATAGTACAGGTCCGTTCCGACGGCCGAGGCCGCGGCTGAGAGGCCGGCGGCACGAACCGCGGGAACCACGGAGACCTGAAACAGGCACAGCCCGCCAAGGAGCCACGCCAGGATCAGCGTGATGGCTTTGGATGGGGGGTCGGCCGGGGCCATGGCAACGCCATTCGAAACCGTCCGGCTTTTGGACAGGATGCCGGTGACGAACGGGCATCGCAAGAGCGAGGGCGGGACGGTCTGTTGGACCCGATCCTCGAGATGACGACGGTACCCCAAGTAGTAACAGTAGAGCCCCATCATGCCGGCGACGACCGCAGCCGTGATCGCCTGCTCGACCGGGCTGAGGCGCTCCTGACGCAACACGAACTCAAAGATCCCGATCACCACCAGAAAATAGGTGGCCGCAAAGGCCAGCCCCGGCCACCACCAAAACCGAAACAGCTCCGTCCAGCCGATCGACCGGATCAGGCGTTGGAACGACCCGCGGTGCTGCGCGCCGGCGAGATACGCCCAGACCGCCAGTGAGCCGCTGAGCACGGTGATGACCGCCAGTTGTACCAGATCGCTCCGGCCGACTTCGCCAAGATGGGCCATGCCCCACGCGACCAGCGCGCCGGTCAGCGCCGCGAGCGCCGACCACTTCAACAGTCGTGCGGGCTGCTCGACGAACAGGCTCCACAGCGCGCGCCCGTCGGGGAAGGTCAGGACCGGCTCGCCGTCCTTCTGCCGCGAGCGGACGTGGCCGATTTCGAAGGCGTCCCGGAAGACGGAGGTGCAGGCGATCACGATAGCCATCATGGCGGGGCCCTCGTGGTGCCGGAAGAAATCATACTGGATGAGCACCTTCAGCAGCGCCAGCACCATCAGCGAGAGTTGCACGCCATACACAAGCCCCACCCACCCGACGACCCACGCCAGCATCCGTCCGCGATCCTGGACCCAGAGGGTCGCAACAGGAACCTGGCGGCCGAAGCGGTACCCCCACAGCGCGGCCACAGCCGAAAGAAGCCCGCTGAAGAACAGGAGAGTCAGAAGGTCCGCCAACGGATCGAAATGGCTCACCAGACGGTAGGCGGCAAAAGCCCCGAATCCGGCCAGCAGCATCCCCACGCGCTTGCGTTTGCGCACCGCCTGCTCGGTGACGGCCATCGTGAGGCGAGGAAGCACCCGGAGTGTCATGCGATGCAACATCTCTAACTCGTTAGGCGTGAGGGGCACCCGTTGCATTTCCCGGAGCAACGGGTCCCCGGCGTAAGGGGTGTAATAGTCTCACGCTCCACCTTTCGCGAAGAGCCCAAAATAGCGAGCTTTCACTTCCTCCATCAAGGCGACCGTGACCCGGGACTCCCCTTTTTCGGCAGCCGTTCGTTCCAGCTCCATCCTGGCCATCGCCCGAACCGCCGCCGGGACATTAGCCAGTCGCCGCTCCGCTTCGGGATCCCACTCGGCTACCCCTCTGTGCCGCGCGGCCGAGAGGACCCCAACGCTGATGATTCGGTGCTGTCTGGCCCGGGCATAGTCCTCCACCTCCTGCCGAACCAGCGGCTCGACGTACGGTGGCATCCGATCGAGCAGATGCCGAGCCTCATCGGTCCACAGCGGCCGCTCCACCAATTTGGCCGCCTCCTCAGGAGTCGCCTCCACGGCCAGAGCAAACGAGCATCCCCGACAGCCGAACTGGACGAGCCAGGCGCCGCCGTCAGCGGCGCCTGTCCCCTCCTCCACACCTTCCGCCTGCAATGGCTGCCCACACCCGCAGGTGAGCATGGTCATCCGATCTTCCCTGGGTAAAGAATGTACAGCATCGTGTAGGTAATGCTCCCGGTCACGAACAAGACGCAGTAGATGATCATCGTAAAGCGGCCCAGCACCCGGTGGCGCCGCTCTCCGCTCGGCCAGACCCGCTGGATCGCGATCTCCACCGCGAAGACGATCGCCACCAACACCAAGAGTCCCGCATACACCATGAGCTTGCGCATCGAGAAACCCGCCATCGCGACGCGCGACGCGAACAGCATCAGCACGATGGCCGTGATGACCCCCAAGATCGTCCCGACCCGGCCCCAGGAGGTTTGCAGGAGCACGTCGTTCAGCACCCGCCTGCCGGCGGTGAGGGTCTGCGCGCGAAAACCCAGGATGATCATGTACACAGCCATGACCAGGCCGATGATCACCAGCGTGATGTGGAACGTCAGGAGCGGGATGAACACGTGATCGTACAGCGCCTGCGAGCCCCCGAACCCTTCCTTGCCCTCGAACGCCAACACCCCCAACTGCCGGAACAAGTAATAGCTGGTGAAGAAGGCCAGCATGGCCACCATGCCGCCGAGCATCAGCCAGTGGTGCGGATTGCCCTTGGCGCGCATGGCCTGGAACCATCCGATGATGAACAGGACGGTGAACAGGGTGGCCATCAACTGGCTGAGGTCGGCCCCGATCGTCGCGTGCGTCCCCAGGAATCCAGGCTGCTTCAGCCACTCAAGCATGTTTCTTAGCTCGTTAAGGCGCGCCAACCACCCAGCGTTCCGTTCTCGCTAACCCAGCACGCAGGCAAACTTCATCCCCGGCCGTAAAAAGGTCGAAGCCCATCTATTGCCTGGTGCTGCGGAGCTATCTCGTATCTCGCCGGCGCTTCACGCTGCACCGGGACCCATTGCAGTCTGCAGAGCAATGGGTGCCCCGCTTCACGCTTCACGGCTTCACGCCTTGCATGACCGCGGTTCGCTCCAGCTCAACAGGGGCTTCAAAACCGGCTGCGCTCATCCACCCCAGGGCGTCGGCAGTGGTGTAACACCGTCCCTGCTCCGTGTTCAGGAGGATGTGAACCGCGAAGGCGGTGACCCACGCCGGGCTGGTCCCGGACTCGTCCAGGAAACGATCTTTGATGACCAGCCGGCCGCGAGGAAGGAGATGCTGGAAGGCTTTTCTCACCAGGGCAGCGTTGGCCTCCGGCCCTTGGTAATGCAGCACGTCGGACATCAGGATCACGTCATACGGCCCGCCCAGCGGATCGGCGTTGAAGTCTCCGGGCAGCCCGGTGATCCGCGCCTCCAGTCCGGCCTCCTTCACCATCCGATCGGCGATCTCCAACGTCTTCGGCAGGTCGAAGATCGTCGCCTGCAGCCGGGGGTAAAGCTGGCAAAACGCGATCGCATGGGTTCCCGCACCGCCGCCAAGATCCAGGAGCGTGCTGGCGTCTCCGAGGTCGAGCCGTTGAGCCAGCATCGGCCCGCTCTGCTGCCCGATGCGGTGCAGGACAGCCAGCACGTTCGCCGCCAGCTCCGGATCGGTCTGAAACAGGTGCCCCTTCGCCGGCGAGCGCCCCCGCTTGATGGTCTCCTCCAGCTTGCCCCAGTTGGCCCACTCGGCCTCGTGCAGCAATAACAAATGGCCGACGTAGTTCGGAGAAGTCTTGACCAGATGCGACCGGGCCACCTCCGTGTTGGCAAACAGATCGGCCTGTTTGGTCAAGACCCCGATCGCCACCAAGGCGTTCATGACCAATTCGAGGGCGCGCTCATCCGCACCGACGCGGCGCGCGATCTCAGGAGCCGATCGGTCTTTTTCTCCGAGCGCGGTGAACAGATCCAATTTCACCGCGGTCAGGAGAATCTTGGTCTCCCAGTAGTATCCGAGCTGGAAGATCTCGGCGAGTGAAAGGGCTCGTGGCACTGAGGTCTCAAGATGCCAGGGTTTATGCCAGGTTACGGGGTTTGAAGCGTCCCATCTTAATAGGATCACCGTCTCAAAGGCAAGGTGCCGCGGCGCGACAAATAGCAGGCCAAAAAGGTTGGCTTCGACCTTTGTGCGGGGTAGAACTTCATAGGCATGTCCGATGGGTTAGCGAGAATGGATCGCGGAACGTCGGCGCGGGGCACCGGGTACCCGTTGCATTCTGGAGAGCAACGGGTGCCCATCCTTCAAGAGCAATGGGTCCCGACGAGCTAAGAAAAGAAAAGGGCAGTGACCGGAATCGGTCACTGCCCTGGATCGAAGGCGGCGACGAGTTGCCTTCGATGCGGAACGTTACTTCTTCTTGATCTCGAACTTGGCCTGGGCGGTGCCTCCCTCAGGCACATCCACGTCGGCTTCCATCTCCCCCGCGTGCGGATGCCAGGCAATCAGCTTATGCTTGCCAGCCGGCACATCCTTGATCTCGAAGGTACCGTCCTCTTTGACAACCGTATAGTGCGGGTTAGTCACCGGCAGGAACATCGACTGCATGAACTCGTGCTGATCGCACTGCAGACGGAAGATCGAGCCTTGCTTCTCCTTCCGCAGGACCACCGGCTTGTCCAGCTTCGAGCCTTTCTCCGCCAGCGCGATGTTGAAGACCGTGGTCGAGCTCGGCCCCTTCACCTCGAAGGAATGCGGGTTGTGCAGCACGCCCTTCACCGATTTCGGGTCGTCGGGATCAGAGTCGTGATTCTCCACGTGGAAATTCTTCTTGTTGACCACAACCCCGGTGAGAGGCAGGAATTCGCAAAACTCGCCAACGACCTCGGTGCCCTTGTAGCCGTCCATGAAGGCCTTGTCTTCAATGTCCTTCACCGCGACCACGGCGTTCTTGAGTCCGCCATCCTTGCCCACCTCGATGGTCCTCAAAATCCGCTTGTCTCCCTTCACGAGATCTTTATTCTTCGTCGCAATCTTCGGGCAGAACTTCGGGTTCGGAAACTTCGAGAAGAGGAATTCCTTCTCCTCCGACTTGCCGGCGTAGGTGACCTTCCCGGTGATCGTGCCTCCCGCGAACGACGTGAGAGGCGCCGCCAGAAACGCCGCCACCACCAGCGCGAATACGATTATGACCAGACCCTTTTTCATACTACTGCCTCCTTGTGAATGAGAGAAAATTAATGAGAAGCTTCGGGTGACTGCGTCCGACGACGGCGGTATTCGGAAATTTCGAGCCCATTCTTATACAGCATTGCCTCAAACGATGTCAAGTTATAAACTGGGCCGAGAAGCCTTGTAACCTATTGATTTCGTGGCTTCTTGTTGGCAGCCTCCAGCGCCCGCCAGAGCGCCCCGCCAGCGGTTGCTCGCACCGCTTCATCCTGATCCCGCAGCGCCTGCTTCAGGATGGCGATCACGTCGGCTCCCTGCATGTGACCGAGCGCGCGCGCCGCCGCGATCCGAGGGCGAGGCAGAGGGTCCTGGAGGAGCAGCCGCAGCGTCTCGACGGCCTCCCGGCTCGTGCTGCCCGTGATGGCCCTCGCCCCCGCTGCCCGGATGCCGGGATCATTATTCAGCATCAGGTCGCGGAGCGTGGCGGCAATGTCTTCGTGCGGCGCTCCAACCCGAACGAGCCCCGACACCGCGGCGGCCCGCACGGCCGGATTCGCGTCCGCCAGCGCCTGGGTCAGCGCGGCCGTGCTCTCCGGCGCCTTGAGCTCTCCCAAGCTGACCGCCGCCGCCGCGCGCACGGCCGGAATGGGATCGGCGAGCGCGCGCACGGCCAGCGCCGCGCCCTGCGGCAGACCGAGGTCCCCCAATGCCGCCGCCGCCGCGCCCCGTACCGACGGCTGTCCATCACTGAAGGCCTGCTCGAGGAGTAACAGCGCCATTTCGTCCCGGAGCTCAGCGAGCACGCGCAAGGCCGAGCTGCGCTCCTCGGGGTTCGACGCGATCGCTCGTTGACGGAGCGCGTCCACGGCGTTCGCACGACCCAGCATGGCCAGCGCGCCATACGCCGCCACGCGGACCAGCGGCTGCTCGTCGTTGACGGCCGGCTCGATCGCATGGATCAGCGAACGGTCCCGCGATCGACCCAGCGCCTTGAGCACCGCGACCCGGACGATGGCCGCAGAATCCTCCAGCGCCTTCCGAAGCCGTGGCGAGCGACGGCCCTCCTTCAGCCGTCCCAGACCCTCCACGGCCAAGGCGCGGACCAGCCCCGATCCGTCGCTGAGCCCGTCCTCGAAGTACGGGACCGCCTCGCCCGAATCGAGCTCCTTCAGCGCGGTATAGCCCGCCCCACGCATCTGCTCCCGCATGTCCTTGAGCAACGGCGTGATGAAGCCGACGGCGATCTCCTGCAGCAAGGGGGCATCATCTCCGCCGAGCTGCTCGACCAACTCGTCATATTGCCTGAGCGCGTCGGCGGGCTTGCCGGTCTTGATCAGCTGTTTGATCTCGCCCCGGCGCGCACGGATCGCATCGTCGCGCCGCGCCGGCTTGGAAGAGCGCTGTGCGAGCTGGAGGAATGGCCCGCTGTGGGATCGGTCGAATCGGTCTTGGGCGTCGGCGAGCGCCGGAGCGGCGGCGAGCACAACCGGCAGGATCAGCGCAGCGGCAAACAGGTGGACGGGTCGAATCGTGCTCTCCTGGAACTGGTTGGGAAGGCTAGTGCTGCTGTTCAACGAGCGGAATGATCTCGAGGGGCCGGCCGAGAATCCCCTGCCCGAACCGAGGATTCTTCACGACCTGGTAGGCGGAGCGGCGTCCCTGGGGCGCGCGAAGCGACAGGCTCACCGCCGTGCGGCTGCCGGCCTCCACAACCACCCGCCGCGGCGGCGGCGGCCCGCTCTGCGGATGCCACGCCACCAGGCGGTATGTGCCGGGCGGGACGTTCGCGATGGTGAACGAACCGGAGCGATCGGTAACGGCATAGTACGGGTTGGACACCGCGAACGCCCAGCTCTCCATGTACGCATGAAACCCGCATTGCATGAGGAAGATCTGCCGGCCCTTGCTCAGCTTGATGCGCTCCAGCATGGATTCGCCAGGCAGGTGCCGGTGATGGGCATGGAGGTCTCCGCGCTTGTGATAATGATTCATGGGCAACGGGGAATTGAACAGGACCCTCGCGCCCAGCTCGATGGAGGTCTCGTACGCCTGGACGTCGTGCATGACCGGATCCATGTTCACGACCTCCACGCCATGCCCGTCACGCACCACCGTCACGTACGGCAGGAATTGGCAATCGCGGGCCTCCACGCGAGGAATCGACACCTCAAAAGGCTTCCCGGCCTGGACGCCATCCAGCATGACGAGCACATCCTTGAGGCCGCCGGTGTCAGGATCCACGACAAAGTCGCGAAGGAGCCGCCAGCCATGGCCGTCAGAAATCCGCCCGCAGTATTCCGGATCCGGAAACGTGACGAGATTGAAGCCCTTGGGCTCCGGAGGCGGCCCATCGAGCGTCACCGTCCCGGCGATCACTCCGCCATCGCGAACCTCGACGACTCCATAGGGCATGGGCGCCGACGCGATCCGGGCAATGGCCGCTGACGTGACGATGGCGATGACGCCCGCCACGACGGCAGTGAGGAGTAAGGAGTGAGAAGTTCTGTTCACGGGACTTGTAGTTCCAGCGTCGGCACAATGTCAAGGCGCTTGCCGAGGGCTTCCAAGCCATAATGCGGGTTCTCGACCATTTCGTGGGGACTCCGCCGGCCCGTCGGCGCTTTGAACTCGAACGGGGCCGTCACGGTCTGCTTGGGACCGACGACGACGCGGCGCTCCAAGGGTGCCCCGGCCTGCGGATGCCACGCCATCAGGGTGTACTCGCCGGGCGGCACGTCCGGAAGGCTGAAGTTGCCGTCCTTGTCCGTGACGGCGTAGTACGGGTTCTCGACAGCCATGGCCCAGCTCTCCATGTACGCATGAAACCCGCACTGCATGACGAAGATGCGACGCCCCTTCGTCAGGTTGATGGTCTCCTTCATCGGCTGACCGGGCAGGTGCTCGTGGCTCTCCGGCCCGACGTTCTTCTTGTGGTGCGGGTTCATCGGCAGCGGCATATTGAACAGGACCCGCGGACCCAGATGCGACGTCTCATAGGCCTGAATGTCGTGCATCACCGGATCCATGTTCACCACCACCACCTCGTTCTTATCCCGCACCACCGTCACGAACGGCAGGAAGCGGCAGTCCCGCGCTTCGATGGTGGGTGGAGCAAACTTGAACGGTTTGCCCTTGGACACGTCAGTGAGCATCACGACCACGTCTTTCAGACCCCGGTCAGGCCCGAACTTGAACTCTTCAAGCAGCCGCCACCCGGTGCCGGTGGAGATCCGGCCGCAGTACACCGGGTCCGGAAACGTGACGAGCGTGAACGCTTTCGGGGTGGGCTTGCCGCCCGTCATGATCACCTTGCCGGTGATCGTCCCTCCGTCTGAGACGGCGATCTCGTCATACCCCCGCGCCGGCGAGAGCTGGAGCAACACAACCCAACCGAATGCCAGCAAGCCTATAAGAACTTTTGATCTCTGCTGCATGAAAGTCTCCAAAAAAAGGGGGAGCCACGGCGGCTCCCCCTCATCTTCAATGCACAAGTTAAAAGTGAAAAGTTCAAAGGTAAAAGGTGCGCTTACGCCGGAACTTTTACCCTTACCCTTTTACCTTGTCGCAACGGGTACCGCTTGCGGCTCGGACTCGGCCTTCTTTACGCCGGCGGCTGCGCCGGCCAGCGGCAGCAGCCGCTGATCCCCGGTCGGCAGGACCCGGAAATAGCCCCACTGCCCCGATTGCGAATAGGGCAACCGTTGATTGCTCCAGACGTAATCGCCGGTCAGATGTGCCGGTCCGCCCGCGGACCTGATGAACACGTCGATCACTTCCGAGCCGGAGAATTCGACCACGCTGATCTGGTCGGCTCCCCGCATGAACGGCTCGATCGGCCACTCGTGCTTCTCGACGCTGAACATCTGATTCTGCTCGTTGCTCGCGCCGAAGACGTGGATCCGGACCGGATCGCCGGCGTGCGCCTCGACGATCGGCGTCACCGGGTCCTCCGGCTTGTCGGCCACGCAGGGCTGGAACATCTTGCCCAGCGAGCAGCCGACCTCTTCCCGGTATTTGTACGGCTCCGACCGGTAGTTCACGCCGGTCAGGCCGGCCACGTTCTGCACGTACGGCATGAAGCTGGTGCCGATGATGTTGTCTTCATCCTGGAAGAACAGCGCGGCATCCCGGTAATTCATCCGGTTCTCGTTGCCGGGCACTGTCCGATCCACGATCACATCGGCCACCCAGCTGTTCTTCAGGGAGATGTCGTCGCCGGTCTTCGGGTCCCGGTACTTGGAGCCCTTCGGGCCGACGATGAGCGCGCCGAACAGCCCGTTCCGCGGATTGAGCATCACGTTGCCCCAATCCCACACCAGCGAGGAGATCTCGCCGATGAACGGATCCGCGTAATAGGTGTACGTCCGGCTCTCGCCCGGGCCGATCGTCTGATCGCCCGGATTGTTCCCCACGTTCGCGCCCAGAGAGTCCTTGGGATCGAACGCCAGCGAGATCGCCGAGAACGACGCGCGGCTCTGCTTCATCTTGTTCTTGAGATTCACCTTGATGCAGTCCCCGACGTTGGCGCGAAGCGTGAGCGGCATGGGTGTGAGGCCGGTGGCCACCTTGGACACCTCCTCCTCCAGCGTGTAGATCTTCGCGTCGGGGTTGGCCACCTGGATCTTCCGCTCGAAGTCCACCTCGATGGCCTCCGGGGCCTTCGGGTTGAACTTCATGGACGGATGGTCCATGGCCACCACATTGAAGCTCTTCACCGGCACCCCTTCCGGACAGACCGGCTGACCCTTGGGGATCTCGTTGCGGCCCGTATAGCCCGCCGGGAGCTTCTTCAGATCCGGCACCTCCTTGTCCAGCACCCGGAGGATGCCCCAGGCGCCCTCGGAGAATTTCGAGGACCGACCGTTGAAGTGGATGTAATCCCCGGCCTGCAATCGCGGCCCGCCGGCTTTCGGCACCACCAGGTCGTAGCGCTCCGCGATGCCGATGTGGATCGAGTTCTTCCGGTTGGCGTCCCCCGCATACCGCTCGGTCAGGAACGTATGGCCGGAGATCGTCCAGGTCATCGTCTCGTTCATGAGCGTATGCAGCAGCCGGAACACCATGGTATCCCCGACATACGCCCGCAGCAGCGGCGTATAGGGGTCCCCGTGGATGGCGCTGTTGAAGATCTGGGACGCCTCCGGGTTCGTCGCCAAGCGTTGCGCGATGGGCCCGGCCCGGAAGTTCAACCCGCTCCCGGTCGTGTGCGTCCCGCCGTTCAGGAACGGCATGGGCGTCATGTAGATCTTCTCCGGCATCATGAACGACACAGTCTTCCCCGCCTCCAGCGCCACCTCCACCGGCTGGCCGGGCGGATTCCCCATGGTCACGATGTTGACGGTGTGCGGCACGGTGTCGTGCACCTGCACCATCAATTCGCGGAAGCTGCCGTTCACCCCGTAGCCCACCGGTTCGACCGTCCGGATGTCGGCTACCGGGCCGCTCCGGATCTCCTTGCCGGTCTTCGGATCGTGATAGGTCGAGCCCACCGGCTCGGCGATCATCGTGCCAAACCCGCCGTGCGGCCAGGTGGTCGCCCCGAAGGCATGGTCATGCCAGAAGACCGTGCCCACGTCCGAGTCCACCCAGAACCGTTGCCGGACGAACTCCACCGTCACGATGTCGTTGGCCGGATGGTCGTACTTGAGCGGCCGCTGCAGGGTGATGGTGTTGCCCTTGATCTCCTTGATCCGGGCCACCTCGTTCCCCTTCACGTTATCGGCTCCCACCAGCAGCTCGGTGTTCACGTGGTACTGGGCCGCGTTCTTCACCGTGATGCTCCGCGCCCCCTTCTTGGCCGCCGCGGTCAGCATCGAGTTCATCGGCGCCGGGAGCCCCTTGTTCGTCTTCTTCGACAGCATCGTGAACGGCCGCACCGACTGCTCGTAGGACATGCCGGTGATCACGCCGTCCGACGACTGGTTGTCGAACTGGAAGAAGTGGAAGTGCGTGTTGATCTTGGAGGACTGGAAGTTCGTGTAGTCGTCGTCCTCCCACTCGCTGGTCAGCGTCCAGTCCACGCAATCATAAATGTTGGCCCGGACCACCAGCGGATACTTCAGATCGTCGTTCGCCCGGATCGCCGCCTCCTCCTCGTGGAGGACAAAGATCAACCCGTTCGGGTCCACCACCGGCGGCTCCTTGCCCTGGGCCTTGGCGATCTTGATCGGCAGCTTGATGAAGTGGACGTTGTAGTACTTGCGGCCGGCGTTCTCCGGGCACATGCTCCAGCGCCCGTTCTCGCCGGGGAGCGCCTGCTCCGTCGTCCGCTCGCCGTTCTCGTCCTGATGGATCATGTCCAGCCACGGCGCGCCCACGTGGTTCGGGGAGAACATCACCCGCTTCCCGAAGTGGGGCGTCAGGTGCGGCCATGCCACCTTGCCGGTGGTCGGCTCGAACAGGATCGGCCGCCGCTTGCCCGGGGTGGCGGACTTGTACTTGGGATTGTCGATCGTGCTTTCCTTCTCGCTCATCGCCCGGTTGCCGTCCCAGGCCCAGTCCAGCACGGTCGCGTCGTAGCTGACGACCTGGCCTTTCTCGTCATCCTTGTGGCCCGGCTTCCCCTGGGTCGGCAGCTGCATCTCCACCCAGTCCTTGATCGTGACCACCGCCGGGGTGGCCTTCCAGTTCGTCTTCCCCTTCTCCACGATCTGGAAGGTCTTGCCGAACCAGTCCACGTTCGTGCCGACGAGCTTGTCGGACGTGACGCCCGCCTTCATGCGGCCCTTGCGATCCGGCAGCTCGCGCAGGTCCGGCATCACGTCGTTCCGGTACTCGCTGACCTGCAGCGTGTTATAGACCCGCCAGTACCCCCACATGCCGGCCACATAGTGATGCGCCACGTGGCAGTGGAACAGGAAGTCGCCGGCCAACTGCTGGCACAGCCCGGAGCCGCACTCCGTTTCCAGGTCCAGCGCTTCCGACGGCCCGATCACTTCCACATCCACGCGGTCCGTCTTGGTACGGATCACCGGATACTTCACCGGGCCGTCCTTGGCGGTGTGCCACAGCGGCATCTCGTCAATGGCCCGCGGGCTCCGCGGCCACCGGATCGAGCCGCCGTGCGGGTGATGGGAATGGAACACTTCCGACCCGCCATGCACCAGCCGGAACTTGGCCGGATCGCCCATGTAGGAGCGCGGAATCGTCGTGGGGGCGTCGCCGAAGGTGTACGAGCTGTACCCCATCGACTCGTCCTCGAACCCGAAGTACTCGTGCTGCACATGCATGTTGTTGATGCCGAACGGCTCGCTGCGGTAGTTCAGCGCGCGGCCGCCGGGCCGATACGCATCGGTCAGCGGATCGCGCTGGGGCAGGAAGTCTCCCTTCTTGTTCACCGGCCGGAACGCCTCATCGCCCACCTCGTGGTAGATGATGACGAATTCCCGGAAGTCCGGGCCGGTGCCGTTCTTGATGATCGCCTGCCAGCCGCTCTTCATCGGGGTGGGGTCGCCGGTGCCCAGCGGGTCGAGGTACTGCGAGCCCTTGGGCTCGACCACGAAGGTCCCGAACAGGCCCATCACCGTCAGCTCGCGATCGTTGCTGTAGCTGTGGAACTGCCGGCCGCCCTCCTGGATGCTGGGCCGGATGTACCACTCCATCTCCACGCTCTTGCCCTGTAGGACGATGGAGTCGGGGTTGGTGGTCGTGGCAGGCTTGCCGGTGGCACTGATCACCATGCTCGAGCCGTGGATGTGCAGGCTCACCTCTTCGCCGCCCTCGAGCTTGTTCTGCAGCGTGATCTTGACGCAGTCGCCCTGATTCCCGCGGATCACCAACGGCTGGATCCATTGGCCCTGAAGGCCGTTGGCCACACCCCCGGGATCATAGCCCTCCTTGTCCCGCGCCGCCTTGTTCTTGGCCTCCTCTTCCCGGACCTTATCAATGTTCTCGGTCAGCACGTACATGTAGCCGGGGTAGAAGTCCAGCCACTGATTGATCGAGATCTCGACGTTGATCGCCGAAATGTCGTAATGCTTCACCGGCGCGGTGGCGGGACACCGGCCTCCCGGGGCCGCGACCGGCTCCATGCGGGGGTCCGACACGAGCAGGTAATCCTGCCCGCCGGCCCCGTACTGGTGCATCATGGACATATTGTTGTAGAAGCCGCCGTTCGGGGTTTGGGTCTGGCTCTGGAGGTCCTGCTGCATCTGCTCCATGATGCGCTCGTGCTGCATCTGGACCATCGCGGCGCGCTCCGGTCGCCCGGCCATCGCATCTTCGACGATGGTCTGCCCCTTGAGCCGCTCGGCCCAAGCCGGCGACGCATGCGACATGGTGGTGGGCTGTGCGGCATGGCTCGTGTGCGAGGACGACTCCGCCGAGACAGGCAGGGGGAACCACAGTAAAGCTCCCAAGGCCATCAACCCCATGAGGGCATTAAATGGATGCGGAGAAAATCTGGTGTGGTACATGGACCGGCCTCCTTGAATGAGACGATGGGAATTGAGATTGCTGGCTTACGGACCTTACTCAACGACTGGACAGAACTCCCCGATAGCGGCGATAACCTCAGTACTTTAAAGAAGTCCGTCGGGGTCTGTCAATCGGGGAATTTTGACGTTCCTGGCCGCTTGCGCGGCCGGACGTGATACGTTACACGTTGTTCGTTAACCGACCGAACGGGCCCGAGGCTCGGGGCGCGGGGCCCGAGGGAAGATATGAAGAAGCGGTTGGTATTCGGGCTGATACTGGGAGCGATAGGAAGCCTGGCGATCCCGTGCGCGGCGCAGGCGCCCTCGCCGCCCGGTGCACAGAATCAAGCCACACAGAGTCCGGCCGTCGCGCCCCAACTCCCCTTGTTGCCGAGCCCGCTGGCTCCCGGCACGCTCGGCGCAGTGACCACGCCGGGACCCCTACCAGGAACGGCCCCCACGCCCGGCATTGCCCAAGGCTTAAGTTCCGGCAATTTGTCGCCTTCAGCTGGCCGAGGGCTACCAGGAATGCCTGGTGGGCCGCCCTTAAACGATCGGATAGGTGCCGAGGACCCAGCGCCCCGCTATATGAGACCTCCGGTGATCGGTCCCTTGACCTGCGACCCGGCCGCTGATCCCGCATGTCTCTAACCGCAGCGGCCGGACGTTAGACGTTAACCGTCTCGGGACACCGTTCCTGTTTGCAATTACCAGGCGGGTTCCTGTACAAAGAGGGACCGCGGGCGCTTCCCGCTCCTGAAACTCTGGCCGTCCCCATCGTCTAGTCTGGCCTAGGACGCCGGCCTTTCAAGCCGGCAACACGGGTTCAAATCCCGTTGGGGACGCCACATTCTCTGGCTCACCCTGAGGAGGGTGCGGAATCCCCAGAGTGTGGAAGCGAATGGGCTTCAACCTTTTTCGGGCTTCAATCGCATTGCCCATGGTGCATATTGCGAGGTCCACGACGTGACGAATCACCCGTCAGAACGGGTACCCGAGCGTCATCACCCGCAAAGCGGGTACCCGGTGGACGCCCGCGAGCCGGTGAGCGGGCCGTGTCTTAGGCATGCCGGCGCGAAATCGACGAGCTAAGCGGAGGTGCCTCATGTGGTACTTAGTAATCCTGCTCGTTCTCCTCCTCGCCAGCCCGGTCCTCGCGCAGACCAGCGGCACGATCATAGACCTCGGCGGCGGCTTCTCCACCTTCCAGGACAGCAGCGGCCGCTCCGGCACCATCGTGGATCTGGGCGGAGGGTTCCAGAGCTACCAGTTCACAGCGCCACCGGCGCCCCCCACACTGATCGTCCCGCCGGCTGCCACCATCCAGCCGCGGGCGAATTTCCAGCCGCCGGCGTGGACCCAGCCGCTCGCGCCGCCGCAGCCCCCGACCGCACCATACGGCCGGTACCGGCGGTAGCAGCGCATATCTCGGCTCTCCCACATGGCGAAGCAGCGGGTGCCGGCCGGACGTTACCGGCGCCGGGCCGGGCCGGCCGGAGCGCCGAATTCCCCGAATGAAGACCGACTGTTTGGAACGATCGGCACGATCGGAGCCACCTGGGAACGAGAGGAGCCAAAGGTCTGCACGGTGCCGCTGGTTATCTCGCCCTGCGGATTACTGAAGTTGTAGAAGCTGGTCGAATTCCCATCGAAGCCGCCGGGTGTGATGATCGTGCCGTGGTTGCCGCGCGAATCGTTGTAGAACGAGATCCCGCCCTCCGCGCCACCCGGCGTAATGATGGTGCCGAAATTCCCGCTGGAGTCATTGAAGAAGGAAATCTCGGCGGCAGCGCTCGTCGGCAACAGAATGGCCAGCATGATGACTAGAATAGTGCGCATCTCCCACCTCCTTGGCCTGGCGAACAACACCCTTTCATTTTCCGAATAAAGCCTAACACCCCTCCTCTGGCCTTTCCAGTGGCGGCAGCCCGTTTCACGTGGAACGATTAATGTTGAACGTTTCACGTCCTGTAAGAAAGCCAGGCAAACAGGATGCCAAGCGCCCTCGGGACTAGTCTAAAAGCCTCAGGGTTGGCTGAAGTGTGCCATGCGTACGACGAAGCCTGGGCTCGCCTCACGCCTCCGGGGATCCGCCTGACGCCTCACGTCTCAGGCCTAACGTCCATGGTTGGTGGTTGATGTGAAGACTGTGATGGTCTTGAGCCAGGAGAAGCTCGCACCGAGCATTCAACAACTGTCGGGTCTGGCGGGTGGGATTTTCCGAAACCCGAGTTCGAGTGCTGGGAGGGCGGCCCATGGGTGTTCCGGTTCTCTTCCTGGAGGACGACTATCTAAGGAAACGGAGCGATTGTCAAACGGGGCGGTTGCGCTAAGGGCAGGCAGATGCCCGGGCTTCTCCCCATAAGAACGCGCAGTTGATCGACTGTAGCTTATACGCTATACTGGCAAGTGCAGAATGGAGCCGCAGCCGCGTGAGCTGGAAATCTACGTCACCGCCGAGGGGAAGGCCCCGTATGCCGAATGGATTGAAGGCCTGCGGGACCTGAAGGCATGCGCGCAGATCGAGCGTCGCTTGGCTCGCGTCCGCTTAGGCCTGCTCGGTGATTGCCGGGCGCTCGGCGAGGCCCTGTACGAACTTCGGGTCGATGTCGGGCCCGGATAGCGTATCTATTTTGGGCAACTTGGCGAGAATATTATCTTGCTGCTTTGCGGAGGGCGTAAAGGCTCGCAGACTGGGGACATCAAGAAAGCGAAGAAGTATTGGGCGGACTACCACCAGAGGACGCGATGAACACTCTAACCAAGGAACATGGAACAGAGAGAGCGCGAGGAGCGAGGGCTAGCCGGCCGTATGGTCCATGGCTCAAACAACGGCTCGCCAGCAGTCCACAGCTCGCGAAGCTGTACCTCGATGCAGCCATGGAGGATGAGAATCCCCGAGTCTTCCTTCTGGCGCTCAAAGATGTCGCGGAGGCGTACGGTGGCATGGGGAAACTCGCCAAGCGGACAAGGCTCAATCGCGAGAACCTCTACCGCATGCTGTCCAAGCAAGGCAATCCAGAACTGCTCAGCCTCCACCGTGTGTTGAACGGCCTCGGATTCCGGCTCAAGGTCGAACCCATTCGGACTTTTCGTGTGAGCAAACGCGGGCGGAGCCAACTGCTCAGGGCGGGCCACACCGCAAAATCCAGACCGTGGTAGCTGTCCTAACTCAAGCGATGGTCAGGTCTGGCGGGCTTGGCTTCGCCATGCACCATCCGCCGAACCTTTTCGGTGGTGCCCCAGCTGAAAACCGTCTCGCCGCATTGCACACAGACAGTGGCAGGGATGTTTACGATCCCGACTCCACCAGCAATCCTACGGCCGCGGCTTGCGGATCGAACGCCGGTAGCACCACTCTGGCTCGTCGTAGGCGTGCAGGCGATCGTGCGACCCGTACTCGTCCCTCGATTCAACTCGGGACGACCCTGAGCCTGCCGAAGGGTCGCCAACCCTCCGTCCATGCCGACAACGCCCCAACCCGCACGAAGGTCGCGGCCAAGTGATCATATTCGGTCGGCTCCCAGGGACCGCGTGATGACTTCGTACCCGCGTGGGACGTTTGACCTCACGAGCCTCACGTCTGTATAATTTTGTCATACAGGGAGGTTCCATGAAGCGGCCACGAGTGCCCGTGACGGTCTCTGTGCCCTCCGACTTGGCTGTCCGATTTGAGAAACTCGCGAAGACCGAGGCGAAGAACAAGAGCCAACTCTTTCGCGACATGTTCGCCATCTACGAGCAGCGACGGCGGGAAGAGGAGTTCTTTACCCTCCAGCGATACGCCGCCCGGCAGGCCCGCAAGAAAGGCATCCTCACTGAAGCCGACGTTGACGCTCTTGTGTTCCGAGACCGTTGATCGTGAAGGTGGTCTTTGACACCAATATCTTCATCTCGGCTTTCGGCATCCCCGGCGGAACCGCGGAAGTCGCCTACCTCCATGCCGTCCGCGGAACATTCGAACTCGTCACGTCCGTCGCCATCCTGGCTGAAACGACGAACGTCCTCCAGTCCAAATTTGACTGGTCACAGGAGAAAGCCGCGCTGTTCCTTCAAACTGTCAGTCAGATCGCAACCGTTCTGAAGACCCAGCCGACCCTTCACGTCCTCCGGGACGATCCCGATAATAGAATCCTGGAATGCGCTTTGGCTGCCCAGGCCGATCTCGTGGTCACCGGTGATCGCCACATCCTCAAGCTGAAGAAGTTCCATGATACGGCGATCGTACGACTTGCCGACTTCCTCAGGATGTTCCCAGACGAACCGAGCGCCTCCTGACCGAACACACGCTTCACGCCTCACGGTTAACGGCTCCGGCTCAGGCTGGCGCACCTCGGCACTGGGCCTGCGTAACCAAAAGATTCAAAGGAACGGCGGGAATCGGAAGGGTATCGTGCCGTTGCCGGATTACTCTAGCGGCGGCTGGGGGCCGGGCCTCATGCCGGCGAGATCGGGATCTTCGCCCGTCGTGTCACGGGGGTGCAGCTTCTTCTCTTCTTCGCGCTGCGCCCGGCGCGCCTCTTTCTCCTGCCGCTTGGCCTTCTTGGCGCGTTCGCGGTCGCGTTTGGAAAGGGTGGGGCGGCTGGGTCGGGCCATCCGGGCCTCCTTGTGGCTTGAAAGACGAACGGCAGGGGAGCCATTCGGCCCCCCTGCCGTCGTGTGTCGGACTAGCGATTCAGCAGATGCTTACCAGCGTCCGCCGCGACCGCTCTTCGCGCTTCGCCCGCCGCCACCGGAGCGGGGCTCTTGCGGCCTCGCTTCATTGACGGTCAAGGTCCGGCCGCCCAACTGCGTGCCATTCAACGCGTTGATCGCGGCCTGCGCTTCCTCGGCACTGGCCATCTCGACGAAACCGAAGCCGCGCGATTGGCCCGTGAACTTGTCCGTGATCACACGGGCAGATTCCACGGTGCCGTGCGCGGAGAACAATTCGTTCAACTCCGGCTCGGACGTCGAATACGGTAAGCCACCGACATAGATCTTTGAACCCATGGGGTTCCTCCTTCTGGATGCGATATTGTCTTTGGTCGAGAACGAAACGACAGGAAGGAACGGGCCAAAGACGCTCAAAACGCGGCGGCTTGGGTCTGGCTTCCGATCAGATTCTCTGGCAAAACAACATCCGGTTTATCCGGCCTTACTCTTCGGCGCCTCCTCACGAGGCCGGAAACGCGAGAAAGCGTGAGGCCACCATACCACGCAAGCGGCTGAAAAGCAAGCCTCGTAGAGGGACTGGACCTTCGCGCGCAAGTTCATGGGTTTTTCCTCGAAGGTGGGCCTGGGTGGAGAACACGCTCGAGGGGGTGGTGAGCCGCCTGGGACTCGAACCCAGGGCCCTCGCCTTAAAAGGGCGATGCTCTACCTACTGAGCTAGCGGCTCACCTGACCGGCTACTGAAAAAGGCCCCTGGCTGCGTTCTCGTCGCCCGTCTCCTTGCAACGTACTCATCAAGTACGCCTCAGTCGCCGGGCTTCCTGCGGCCTTGCCAGGATCCTTTTTGAGCAGCCGGGAAAAATTCTCGTTGCGGCCTTGTTCCAAGTCAGTTTGAACGCCCCCCGGACGGCCAATGAAAAACGGGTGGCCTGCGGAAACTTTTGCACTCCGGGCAGGGAAATGTCAACCCGTCGCAACGACACCGCGGGTGAATGGATGGGGTCACGCTCGTCAGGGGCGCTTGCGTGTGAAGATAGAGGGCCGCGACCTGGGCACCCGTTGCTCCAGGAAATGCAACGGGTACCCGGCCTGGGACGGGGCACCCATTGCAGCTCTGGAGCAATGGGTCCCGGGCATGTGTGCAGGTTTAGCGAGCGTCGGGGCACCCATTGCTCTGGGCTGCAATGGGTCCCGGATCGCCGTTGCCCCGTGGACGAGCTAAGGACGGGGGCCCCTACGGGGGCGGAACGGGTTGCGGAGCATGATGGTCTCTTCCCGCTTGGACCCCGTGGAGATGATATCAATCGGGCAGTCTGCCAATTCTTCGATACGCTTCAGGTATCGCTTGGCTTGGGGCGGCAGCGCCTTATACGACCTGATACCGGTCGTCCCCGTGCGCCACCCGGGCAGCACTTCATAGACCGGCTGGCAGCGCGACAGCACCTCGAGGTCCGACGGCATCTCCTTATAGAGCTTGCCGGCATACCGGTAGCCGGTGCAGATCTTCAGCTCTTTGCAGCCGTCGAGCACGTCCAGCTTCGTCACGGCCAGCGAGGTCAGCCCGTTGATCCGGCCGGCATAGCGCAACACCACGCCGTCGAGCCATCCGCAGCGTCGAGGCCGGCCGGTGGTCGCGCCGAACTCTCTTCCCCGCTCCTGCAGGCCGCCGCCGATCGTGTCGGTCAGCTCGGTGGGGAACGGCCCGCTCCCCACGCGGGTCGTGTAGGCCTTGGCCACCCCCATGACGGCATCAATCTTCGTCGGCCCCACGCCGGTGCCGGTGCACGCGCCACCGGCGGAGGCGCTGGAGGAGGTGACGTACGGATAGGTGCCGAAATCCACGTCGAGGTGCGTGCCCTGGGCGCCTTCGAACAGCACGCTGCGGCCGCTCGCGATCGCCTTGTTGATCAGCAGACCGGTGTCTGCGATGTAGCCCTTCAGCCGCTCGCCGTAGGCCATGTATTCCTGGAGGACCTTTTCCATCTGGAACCCGCTCACCTTGTACAGCCCCTGCAGGAACCAGTTGATCTCCACCAGATTCTCTTCCAGCTTGCGGCGGAAGACCGACGGGTTCAGCAAATCCCCCATGAGCAGCCCGATCCGCGCCATCTTGTCGGCATAGGTGGGACCGATGCCCTTGCCGGTCGTACCGATCCGCCGCGAGCCTTTGGACTGCTCCGCCGCCTTTTCGATCGCCTTGTGGTAGGGCATGATGAGGTGCGCCCGCTCGCTGATCGCCAGATTCTTGCCGATCTTCACGCCTTTGGCCTGAAGCCGGGCCATCTCTTCGATCAGGGCGCCGGGGTCCACCACCACGCCGTTGCCGATAATGCAGAGCGTACCGGGATTCAGGATGCCGGAGGGGATCAGATGGAAGATGAAGGTGCCGCGGCCGTTCACGACGGTATGGCCGGCGTTGGACCCGCCCTGGAACCGCGCCACCACGTCCGCATCGCGGGCCAGGATGTCCACGATCTTTCCCTTGCCCTCGTCACCCCATTGGGTGCCGATCACGACGACATTTGCCATCCGCTTCACTCCAAAAAAAGAGCCCTGATCAGGAGTGATCAGAGCCGCGCGTCGGATAGGGTATGATGCCCCCTCCCCTTTGTCAAGCAACCGGGAGCCCTTCCGTTGCCTTGACCGTCCACCTATCGCATGATAGCATGCGTGCGTTTCCGCGAAGGCAAAATGAACAATGCGTTTTGCCTTTTGACTTTTGTCATTTTGCCTTGGCATACAGGTGGGGCTGTGGCGCAGTTGGGAGCGCGCGTGAATGGCATTCACGAGGTCGCCGGTTCAATCCCGGCCAGCTCCACCATCTTCCGTGAGGCGTTAGGCGAGAGGGGTTAAGTTCGGAGTCTTGACGCCTCACGCCTCACGCCTTACGACTCCTTCCCCGCCCATCGCCTCTAGCCCATTGCCCCGCGCCTGAACAATTTATGATTCATATCGAGTCGCTCGGCAAGCAATTCGCGGCCCGCGTGCTGTTCAAGGATGCCTCCGCGCATCTCCGGCCTGGCGCGCGCGTCGGGCTGGTGGGCCCCAACGGGATCGGCAAGACCACGCTCATCCGCATGATCCTCGGCGAAGAGTCGCCGGACCGGGGCGCCATCCGGAAACGGTCCCGGCTCCGGCTCGGCTACCTGCCACAAGAACTGGAGTCCCTGTCCGGGACCACCGTGCTGGATGCAGCGCACCGGAACCAGTATCCCGAGCACGAGGCGAAGCGCATCCTGTCGGGGCTGGGATTCTCGGAGGCGGACTTCATCCGTCCCGTCGAGACGCTGTCCGGCGGGTACCGCATGCGGGTGGCCCTGGCGCACCTGCTGCTGTCGAATCCCGATGTGCTGATGCTGGACGAGCCGACGAACCACCTGGACAAGCCCACCCAGGCCTGGTTCGAAGCCTTCCTGCTCCGGTCCCGGATGACCGTGCTGGTCGTCAGCCACGACACCGGATTCCTCGACCGCGTGGCGACCCATATCTGGGAGATCCGCGACCAGGCCATTCAGGTCTGCCGAGGGAACTACTCGAAGTTCGTGGAATGGCGGGCGGCGCGCGACGCCCACCAGGAGTCAGCAGCCAAGCGGCAGGCGAAGGAGCTGGCGCGGGTACAGCGGTTCGTAGACCGCTTCCGGTACCAGGCGAACAAGGCCAGTCAGGTCCAGTCGCGGCTCAAGCAGCTCGAAAAGGTCAAGCTCATCGAGCGGACCCGCGACCCCAAGCGCGTGCGGTTCAGCTTTCCGGCCCCGGCGCCAAGCGGCCGCCAGGTGATCGAGCTCTGCGGGGTGGCCAAGAGCTATGGGCCCACCGTGGTCTATACGTCGCTGGATTTTGCCGTGGAGCGCGGGCAGCGGATCGCGCTCGTCGGCGAGAACGGCGCCGGCAAGAGCACGCTGCTCAAGATCCTGGCGGGGGTGCTGCCGTTCGAGAAGGGCTCACGGACCGTGGGGCACGGCGTCACGCTGCATTACTTCGCCCAGCTCCAGGCCGAGACCCTGAACCCCGAGCACACCGTCCTCGAGTCCCTGGCCGAGGTATCGAGCCAGGCGGACATGAATTTCCTGCGGGGGCTCGCCGGCGCGTTTTTGTTTTCGGGAGCGGATCAACACAAGCCGATCAAGGCGCTCAGCGGGGGCGAACGGAGCCGCGTCGCGCTGGCCCGGATGCTGGTCGAGCCGGCCAATACGCTCTTGCTGGATGAGCCGACGAACCATCTGGACCCGGCCTCGGTGGACATCCTGACCGACGCGCTGAGCGACTTTCCCGGCACGCTCGTGTTCATTTCCCATGACCCCACGTTTCTGGCCCGCATCTCGACCCGCGTCGTGGAGATCGAGGACGGGAAGGCGCGGGACTACCTCGGTGATTACGAATACTATCTCTGGAAGCGGGCGCAAGAGCTGGAATCGATCAAAGAGCGCAGGGAGGACCTGGTCACTCGCCAATCCCGCAGCCCGCGGCTCCCTCGGACGCCGGCGCCGGCCCCTCAGCCGGCGGAAGTGCCCAGCCGGAATCAGCGGCGCCGGGAGCTGTCCAAGGCGCAGGCCCGCCTGGAGAAACAGGTGAGCCGGCTGGAGGGAGAGATCGCCGGAATCGAGCGGCGCATCAAGGAGCGGGATCGGGAGCTGGCTGATCCGGCGCTCTACCAGGATTTTGCCCGCTGGCACGAGCTGCACCAGGAACAGGATCGCTGGCGAGTCGAGCTTGACCGGATGACGGCACAATGGGAAGCGCTGTGTCAGGAACTGGAAGGGGTAAGGCAGCGGTTAACTGTCAGGGGCTTGGGCTAACGGCTGGTTAGGCGGCTTCTCCTGATGCGGTCTTTGGTCGTACCAGGAGGTCAACATCACAATCTAGAACATGAAGTAAGGACAAGAGCTGATCGACAGACTTGCGGTAGTTTTTCTGATCAAGAAGACGATAGAGCTGCGTGGCGGATGTTCCAAGCCGCCGGATAATCTCTCG
>Ga0114945_10000111_pt1 | contig 47233 bp, 44 predicted proteins | sample OV2TP3_FD_87194 | JGI IMG/M metagenome (GOLD analysis project Ga0114945, IMG submission 87194) | Hot spring microbial communities from Beatty, Nevada to study Microbial Dark Matter (Phase II) - OV2 TP3 | ecosystem: Environmental > Aquatic > Thermal springs > Hot (42-90C) | place: USA: Beatty... | reverse complement strand
GGAACTCGTACTCGGCGACATCGTTGGCCGGCTGCTCGATGATCTTCCATTTCGAATCGTCGAACCAGAAGGAATACGGCACGCGTTTGCCTCTGACCCCCTTCGCAGCGTTCGCGGGCTTCGTGTAGGCCCGAGCGGATGCGCTCGGCGCGCTGGGGGTGCCGGCATATTCCCACGTCCCGCTCGGGTACAGGAGGACGGTCTTGCCGTCTTCCGTGATGGCTCTGATCGGCCGGGGCTGAGCCGCGCATCCCAGGAGGGCGACGGCAGCGGACATGGCAGCCATGGCGGTGAGTCTCACGTCGCACCTCCCCTCGGACCGCGCGGGCCCTTCCCCGTCATGGGAACAGCCTGTCGGGTAGCCAGAGGGCGATCTGCGGGAACGCGATCACCAGCAGGAGCCCGATCACCTGCAGGACCAGGAACGCCATCATCCCGCGCAGGATGTCGAAGAGCGCCAGCACGGGGATGAAGAGGGCGTACCCCACGAGGGGGGGACCTCCTGCCTGGGCGGGCATGCGGGCGAGCGGGATCACCCGCGCGGTCTGCCTCACGGGGGGGCTTAAGGCCGGCGCGAGACTCGGCGCCGCGGGAACGACTCCGCCGAGAGAACGAGGAGGGGTCGGCCCTCCCGGCCAGCCCCTCCTCCGCTCGACGGGCTTGTCGCCGAGCCGCCTACTTCAGCCAGATCTTCTCTTTCCAGTAGTGCTTGCCGATGAACTCGTAGGGCGGCCAGTACGAGAGGCGGTAGGTCACCACCAGCTCGGCGTACTTCTTCTGCGAGTCCATCACCTTCTTGTAGAACTCGTCCTTGGCCGCGTTCCCCGCCTGGATGTCGTCGTACGCCTTGAGGAACCGGTTGTTCAGATCGTCCGTCGTCTTCACGATCTTGACGCCCGCCGCGATCAACTCCGCACAGGCCTTCGCCGTCTTCTCCTGGAACCGGACGAAGTGGACCCAGTACGCGGCCTGGACGGAGGTCTTGATGATCTCCTTCAGGTCCGCCGACAGCTCGTCCCACCGCTTCTTGTTGATGATGAACTCCCCCACCGTCACGGGCTCGTGCATCCCGGGCGCGTAGTGGAACTTGGCGATCTTGTCGATGCCGAGGATCTTGTCGTCGTAGCAGTTGATCCACTCCGCGCCGTCGATCACCCCCCGCTCCAGGGCCGGGACGATCTCGCCCCCGGGGAGGGTCACCACGCTGATGCCCAACTTGGCGTAGGTCTCGGCCCCGATGCCATAGATGCGGTACTTGGTCCCCCGGATGTCCTCGAACCGGCGGATCTCCTTCTTGAACCACCCCATCGCCTGGGGCCCTTCCGGGTGGACCTGGAAGCTGACCACGTTCATCTTCAGTCGCTGCTGGTACGCCTCCTGGAGCAGGTCGTGCCCTCCTCCCTCCCAGTACCACCCGAAGTAGTCGATGAAGTCCATCCCGAAGAGGGGGCCGTGGGTCAGGGGCACGAAGGCGGCCAGTTTTCCGATGATGTAGCCCGGGGTGGTGTGCCCCGCGTCCAGGACGCCCTTGTGGACCGCGTCCTGGATCTCGAAGGCCGGCACGATGGCGCCCGCCGGCAACAGCTCCAGCTTCAGCCGCCCGCCGGAATTCCGCTCGATCATCTCCACCAGCAGCTTCGCGGCGTCCTGGACGATCGAGGTTGGCGGCCAGGCGCTCTGCACCTTCCACGCGATGGGCTTGGCCTGGGCGGCGGCCGGCTGGGAGTCCACCAGCACCAGGCCGACGAGGACCAGCAGAGTCGCGACGACAATCGCGCGTTTCCTCATGGGCTCCTCCTCCTCTGAGGTTATCGGGACGAGAGGGATTTGCGGGGATCGTAGAGGGGTTCCCCACCGCTTGTCAAGGCCCCGCATCACATCAAGATTTCGGTTCCCGAAGGGGAGACTGCGGCGCGAGAGTTACGGTGCCCGAGCTGTCCCGGAGGCCGACGCGCGGCGGCGGCTCGCCTCAAAGAATGCCTTGACACCTCTGAGCGCACCAAGGTAGCGTGGCACAATCCAAAATCAGCCCCCATCCCATCCTGACCAGCGGAGGGGCCGGCCGCACTGCTAGCCCCTCCTTCGTGACGGCCCCAAAGGCCAGGCGACGGAGGGACCACGACGCATGGCAGAGCTCCCTGAGCGATCGCTGAAGGTCATCCGGATCATCGACACCCTCGCCGAGTGGTCCGGCGCGGTGTTCGCGTGGATGATCCTCCCGCTCGTCCTCGGCTTGACGTACGAGGTCGTCGTCCGCTACGCGTTCAACGCGCCGACCATCTGGGCCTACGACGTCGCGTACATGCTCTACGGGAGCCACTTCATGCTGGGGGCCGGCTACTGCCTCCTCAAGAAGGGCCACATCCGCACCGATATCTTCTACGAGAAGTGGACGCCCCGGCGCCAGGGATGGGTGGACACCCTCTCCTACCTCCTGCTCTTCTTTCCCGGGATGATCTTCTTCTTCCTGGCCTCGTGGGATTCGGCCTTTCATTCTTTCACGATCCGGGAGCTGTCGGACCAGAGTCCCTGGCGCCCCCCCATCTACCCCTTCAAGATGGTGGTCCCCGTCGCGGCGCTCCTCCTGATCATCCAGGGGGTCTCCGAGTTCCTGAAGAGCCTCCACGCGGCGCTCCGGGGGCGGTGGCCATGAGCCCCGAATACCTCGGCCTCGTCCTCCTGGGGGCGCTCCTCGCCGGGATCTTCGTCGGATTCCCCATCGCCTTCACCCTGATCATCCTGGCCTTCGTCTTCGGCTACATCGGCTTCGGCGGCATGGTCTTCGACCTCATGTTCTTCCAGGCCATCGGGCTCATGAAGGAGGAGACCCTGGCGGCGGTCCCCCTCTTCATCTTCATGGGTCACGTCCTCGAGCACGCGGGCTTGATGGAGCGCCTCTTCAAGGCGTGCCAGCTCATGCTGGCCCGCATGCCGGGGTCGCTCTACCTGGGCGTGCTCGTGACGGCCACCCTCTTCGCCGCCGCCACGGGCATCATCGGCGCCTCCGTGACCGTGATGGGCATCATGGCCGCACCCCTCATGATGAAGGCGGGCTACGACCCGAAGCTCTCGGCCGGCGTCATCACGGCGGGCGGCTGCCTCGGGATCCTGATCCCGCCCAGCGTCATGCTGATCGTGATGGGACCCGTCCTGGGCGTGTCGGTCATCCACCTCCTGGCCGGGGCGTTCATCCCCGGCTTCATCCTCTCAGCGCTCTACCTCGTCTACGCCATGGGCCGGAGCCTCATCAACCCGAAGCTCGGCCCGCCGCTCCCCATGGAGGAACGCGCCACTTCATACGGGCAGATCTTCTGGGAGCTCTTCCACGGGGTCATCCCCATGGGGTTCATCATCTTCGCCGCCCTGGGGAGCATCATCGCCGGCCTCGCGACGCCCACGGAGGCGGCGGCCATGGGGGCCTCGGGCGCCCTCCTGCTGACCATCGTCTACCGGCGTCTGACCCTGGGGGTGCTCAGGGACGCGGCCCACAAGACCCTCCGGACCTCGAGCCTGGTCCTGTTCCTGGCGGTGGCCTCCAACATCTACGGGTCGGTCTTCACCCGCCTCGGGACGGGCACGATGATCGCCGACGCCATGCTGGCGATCCCGGTGCCGCCCCTCGGGCTGCTGGCCCTCCTGATGGTCGTGATCTTCCTGCTCGGCTGGCCGCTGGAATGGCCGGCCATCGTCCTCATCTTCCTCCCCATCTTCCTGCCGGTCGTGCAGGCGCTGAAGTTCGACCTGGTCTGGTTCGGCATCCTGGTCGCGGTGAACCTGCAGACCGCCTTCCTCTCTCCTCCCGTGGCCATGGCCGCGTACTACCTCAAGGCCGTGGCGCCCGCCTGGGAGCTCAGGCACATCTACCGGGGCATGTTCGACTTCATGCTCCTCCAGCTCATCGGGCTGGCGATCGTCTTCTTCTTCCCGGAGACCGTCCTCCTGGTGCCGAGGCTGCTCTACGGGAAGTGAAACGCTCCGGGCTTACCTGGCCCGGTAGCGCGCTCCTGCGGAGCCCGAGCCGCAGAGATCGTCCGCCGGCCCCTCGTCGGGGACTCGACTCGGCGGTCGATGGAGGTGCTGAGGGTTCTGGACCTCCACCAGGGCGAGCCCCCGGCCCGCTCGACTGCGAACGGAGAGCCGGATCACGAGTCGAGGCGCACGCCCAAGCTTGACAGCCTCGCCGGGGCCGGGCTCTAATGGCCCTCGCGCCCCGCGCGCGGGAGGAGGAGGCATGGAACCGCAGATGCTCCGGGCCTACGTGCTGATCGAGACGAGCGCGGGGAAGACGAAGGGAGTCAAGAAGGCCCTCGGCAAGGTCAGGCCGGGCAAGTGCGCGATCCAGTCCGTGGACGCGGTCACCGGCCCCTTCGACTACATCGTCGTCCTCGAGGGACCGAACCTGGCGGACATCGGGCAGCTGGTCACGGACGAGATCGGCGCGATCGACGGCGTGACGCGGACGACGACCTGCCTCGCGGTGGCGATCGGGTGACGCCGACGTCGGCGCGGCTCCTGGCGGCCGCGGCCGTCGCGGGCTGCCTGCTCGCGGGTGGCGCTCGCGCCCAGCCCCAACCGGCGAAGCCCGAGTATCTCCCGTACGTCGAGTTCAGCCCCGCGGACACCCCCCAGCAGGTGTCCCTCAAGCACGCGTACAACGAGGCCGTCCAGCGCTACAACCAGGCCCGCTACGACTACTTCGTCACCCTCGAACGCCACAACCGCCTCGTCGACGTCCACAACACCTCGACCGATCCCGCCGAGAAGAAGCGCGCCCGCGAGGAGGCCAAACCCCTCCGCGCCAGGCTCGAGGACCTGCGCCGGAGCGTGGCGGTCCGGGCGGGGGCCGTGGACCAGGCCGCCCGCCGCGCCGCGGCCGGCGGGGTCTCCATCACCCCGTAGATCCCCCCGGTTCTTCACCCGGCTCCCCCGGCTGCCGCCCTCGGTGCCCCGGAGCTCTGACGCCGCGATTCGCGTGGAATCTCGCGGCCTTGTGATATAGTGCAGCGGATGCCTCGGCCGGGGCCGATCACCGTGCTGGTCTACCACCCGGACGAGGTCCAGACCTACGCCCGGCTCGTCCGCGCGCCCCGCGGGCGGGTGCGCGTCCGCACCGCCGCCAGCGCCCAGGAGGCGGTCCCCCACGTCGAGGAGATGGACGTCCTCTACGCTTGGGGGTTCCCGACCCAGCTCCTCCCCCGGGCGCGCCGGCTCCGCTGGGTCCAGGTCATGGGGGCCGGCGTCGACCGCTTCCTCGACGCGCCCTTTCCGCCGAACGTCGCGCTCACGCGCGCGGAGGGGATCTTCGGCCCTTGGATGGCGGAGTACACGCTCGGCTGGCTCCTCTGGACGACCCAACGGATGGAAGCGTTCCGCGCGGCGCAGCGCGCGCGGCGGTGGGAGCCCGCCAGCCCGAGCCTCCTGCGGGGTCGCACGCTCGGTCTCCTCGGCCTCGGCTCGGTCGGTCGCGCCGTCGCCCGGGTCGCGCGCGCCTTCGCGATGCGCGTCGTCGGGATCAACCGGAGTGGCCAGCGCGTTCCCGAAGCCGAGCGGGTGTACCGGCGGGCCGGGCTCCGCGAGATCCTCGGCCAGAGCGACTACCTGGTGCTCGCCCTGCCGCTCACGCCCGAGACCCGCGGGCTCATCGGCGAGGCCGAGCTCCGGGCGATGCGACCCGAGGCCTGGCTCGTCAACATCGGGCGAGGGCCCCTCGTCCAGGAGGACGCGCTCCTGCGCGCGCTCCACGAGCGCTGGATCGCCGGGGCGATCCTCGACGTCTTCCCGCAGGAGCCGCTGCCCCCCGAGCACCCGCTCTGGGGCATGGCGAACGTCGTCGTCACGCCGCACATCTCCGGACCGAGCGAGGCCGCCGAGATCGCGCCCATCTTCAACGACAACCTCCGTCGCTTCCTGCAGGGTCGAGCGCTCCGCGGCCGTGTGGACGTCCGGCGGGGGTACTGAGGGGCCCATCGCCGCGCCCCCCGGCGCGGCCGCCCCCGGGCCCGCGCCCAGGTTCCCGATGGACCGGATGCTGCTCGCCTGGTTCTTCGTGTCGGGCGCGAGCGCCCTGATCTACGAGGTCGTGTGGTTGCGCTGGCTCGTCCACCTCTTCGGCGCCACGACGCTCGCCGTCAGCACCATCCTCGCGGCCTTCATGGCCGGGCTCGCGGTGGGGAGCTGGGCCGCGGGGCGCTGGGCCTCCCGCGTCGCGCGGCCGCTGGTGGCGTACGGCCTCCTCGAGCTCGCCATCGGCGCCTACGCCCTCGCCCTCCCGTGGCTCCTGCCCGGCATCGTCCCCATCCTCGGGGCGCTCGGGGCGACGGAGGGGTCGTCGTACGCGGCGCTCTCGCTCGGGCGCTTCGCCCTGGCCGCCGCCCTCCTCGTCGTGCCGACCGCGTGCATGGGGGCGACGCTCCCGATCCTCGCCCAGTTCGCCGCACCGTGGCTCGAGAGCCTGGGCGGCCGGGTGGGGCGGCTCTACGCCGTCAACACGGCGGGGGCGGTCGTCGGGACGGCGGCCGCCGGCTTCCTCCTTCTCCAGACCGTCGGGGTGGCCCGGACCAACGCCATCGCCGTGGCGCTGAACGTCGCGGTCGGGCTCACTGCCGCGCTCGCGGGGTGGCGGCTCCGCGTCACCGCGGTGCCCGTGGCCGCCCGCGGCGCGGCGGAGGCGGGCCCCCCCGAGACGGCGCTTCCGACGAGCCCCGACGGCGCGGCGCGGCGGCTGGCGCTCGGCGCCCTCCTCACGGCCGCGCTGTCCGGGGCGCTCGCCATGGTGTACGAGGTCGCGTGGACGCGGGCCCTGGCCCTCGTGCTGGGGTCGTCCGTCTACGCGTTCACCGTCATGCTCACGACGTTCCTTATCGGCCTGGCGGGTGGGAGCTGGCTCCTGGCCCGGCGCGTGGACCGCCTCGCCGAGCCCGGCGTGGCGCTCGGCCTCACCCAGCTCGGGATCGCCGCCGCGGCCTTCGCCGGGCTCGCCGCCCTCGAGGAGCTGCCCTGGGTGTTCCTCCGCCTCTTCGACTGGAGCCGCGGACGCCACCCCGTGCTCCTCGCCCTGGAGTTCGTGATCGCCGGGGCGACCATCCTCGGGCCGGCGCTCCTCTCCGGCGCGGTCTTCCCGCTGTGCGTCCGTCTGACCGCCACGGCCGGCGGGTGGGTGGGGCGGACGGTCGGCGACCTCTACGCGGTCAACACCGTGGGCGCCATCGTGGGATCCTTCGTGGCGGGCTTCGTCCTGATCCCGGGCGTCGGGATCCGCGGCAGCCTCCTCCTCGCGATCCTCCTCAACCTCGGGTGCGCCTTCGTGCTGCTCACGGTGCTCCCGACCCGCCGCCCGACCCTCGTGCGCCCGATCGCCGCCGGGCTTCCGATCCTTGCCCTGATCGTCCCCTTGGCCGCGCCGGAGTGGAAGGCCCTGACGATGGCGAGCGGCGTCGCCGTGTACGCGCCGGGGCTCCACCGGCTCTCGCGGCAGGAGTTCCACGAGCGCCGCCGCGCGGCGCGCCTGCTCTGGTACGAGGAGGGGCTGACCACGACGGTGTCCGTGGAGGAGCGGGACGGCCTCGTCTCGCTCCGGGTCAACGGCAAGACCGACGCGTCGACGGGCGGTGACATGCCCAACCAGGTGCTCCTGGGGCACCTGCCGATCCTGCTCCACCCCGAGCCGCAGGATGCCCTCGTCATCGGCCTCGGCAGCGGGGTGACCGTCGGCTCGGCGCTGCGGCATCCGCTGCGCGCCGTCGCGGTCGTCGAGCTGGAGCGCGCGGTCGTCACCGCTTCGCGCTTCTTCGACCACGTGAGCTTCCGGCCGCTCGAGGACGCCCGTACCCACCTCGTCGTCAACGACGCCCGCAACTTCCTCCTCCTCACCCGAGACCGCTCCGACGTGATCATCTCGGAACCGTCGAACCCGTGGATGACGGGCGCGGCCAGCCTGTTCACCCGGGACTTCTTCGCGCTCGCGAAGACGCGGCTCCGGCCGGGCGGGGTCTTCGGTCAGTGGGTCCAGCTCTACGGCCTGACCCCCGAGACGTTCCGCATCGTCATCGCGACGTTCGCCTCGGTGTTTCCCCACACCGTCGTCTTCCACACGAGCTTCGGCGACACGGTGCTGGTCGGGAGCGAGGCCCCGTTTCGGGTGGACTTCGCCGCCCTCGGGCGCCGCATCGCGGCACCCGAGGTCGCAGCGGACCTCGCTCGGGTCGGGATCCGGGACGCGCCGGACCTCCTCGCCCGGCTGGTGCTCGACGTCGAGGACGTGCCCCGGCTGGTCCGGGGCACGCCGCTGAACACCGACGACAACGCGCGAATCGAGTTCACCGCCCCGCGCACGCTCTACGTGGACGCGGCGCAGGAGAACGTCCAGCGGCTCGCGGACGCCTTCCTGGGCGGCGGGACGCTGCTCGAGACGCTCCGCCGCGGGGCGCCACCGGAGCTCCCGGCCCGGCTCGGCGATCGCCTCCTCGCGCGGGAGCGGCCCCAGCAGGCGGACGCCGTCGCGCGCGCCGCGCTCCGGGGGGCGCCACCCCCCACGGTGCGGGTGGAGCTCCTGCGCGTGGCGGCGGCAGCCGCCGCGGCCCGGGGCGAGGTGGCCGAGGCCGAGCGGCGCTGGCAGGCCGCGCTCCAGCTCGACCCCGGACACCCCGGGGTCCTCCTCGACCTCGCGGCGCACCTCGACGCGCACGGCGCCCTCGGCGAGGCGCACGGGCTCGTCCAGCGGGCCGCCGTGCGGGGCGGCGCCGAGGCCGTGCGGCGCGAGGCGGCATTGCTCCTCAAGCTCGGGCGAGCCCGCGAGGCCGAGGCGCGGCTGGGACGCCTCCCGCCGGACCTCGCCGGTGTGGCGCTCGCGCGGGGCGAGGCGCGCCTCGCCCTCGGGGATGCCGCGGGCGCCGAGCCGCTCCTGAGGGCGGCGCTCCGCGCGCGCGAGGCCGCGCCGACCCACCGGGCGCTCGCGGAGGCCCTGGCCCGGCTCGGGCGCACGGCCGACGCGCAGGAGGAGCGGCGTCGCGCCACGCAGCTCGACGAGCGCGCGGCCGCCCGGCTCCGGCGGCTCGCCCGGGTGCGCGCCGACCTCGGGCACCTCCGGTGGGCCGCCCACGACCTCCGGCAGGCCCAGGAGCTCCTCCCCGGGAGGCTCGAGCTGCGTCGGGAGCGGGCGCGGCTGCTCGAGCGGCTCGGCGAGCGGCAGGTCGCGATCGAGGCGTGGGAGGACGTCTTCCGTGCGTTTCCCGCCTACGCGCTCGCCCTCGTGGAGGTCGCGACGCTGTGGGACGCCGAGGGCGACCCCGCGCGCGCGCGCGAGGCGCTCCAACGCTACGTCGCCGCGGAGGCCGACCCGCGCCTCCGGCAGAAGGCGGAGGCGATGCTCCGGAGCCTGCCCCCGGCGCGCTGACGCGGCTCCCTCTCCCCCAGGAGAGGGTTAATCAGGGCGGGGGGGCGGGGCGGCGGGCGGCATGCGCACGCGTACCCACATGTTGACGACGAAGAGGATCGCGGCGGCCACCTGGCCGAGCCCCCCCAGCGCCGCCAGCAGCGAGCCGCGCGTCCCGGCGGCCGCCGCGCCCAGCTCGCCCAGGGTGCGCACCGCGGTCGAGACCGTCAGCAGCCAGTAGATCGCCTCGGCGAGCCACGGCCGGTAGCGCGCGTCGTTGCGCGCCGGGCGCGGGAACATCCAGGTCGCGACCCCGAAGATGAGCATGAGCACGAAGCCGACGAGGACGAGGTGGACGTGGGCCGTGATGAGCGGCCACGGGACCCCGCGCCCGCGGAGGTTCACCTCCACGGTCGCCCAGGCGCCGAGGACGAGCCCCAGGAGGAGGAAGGCGAAGCTCGTCTTGACGTAGCGGCGGACGAGCGGCGTCACGGGTCCGGGTCTCCCGGGAGCGGCGCGGCCGTGGTCATCCGCCGCGCATTGTATCCCGCGGGAGGCCTCCCTCCGCGGATTCCTAGGCGGCGGGCGCCGGGGGAAGCGTCCGGCCGACCACCGCCCGGAACGCGTCGACGGAGAACGGCTTGCCGAGGTACTCCGACGCCCCCGCCTCCAGGGCGGCGCGCCGGCTCGACTCCGAGACGAACGCGGTGAACACGATCACCGGCGTCGGTGTGGGTATCCGCCGGGCAGCTCTGACGACGTCGAGGCCGTCGCCGTCGGGCAGCCGCAAGTCGGTGATGACGAGGGCGAAGGGCTCCGTGTGGATCGCCCAGAGCGCCGCCTGTCGCGAGTCCGCGCACACGACGTCGCACCCCTGCCAGCGCAGGAGCCGCGCGCAGGTGGTCGCGAGATCCGCCTCGTCCTCGACGACCAGGACTCGGCGCGCCATCAGCGGAGCGCCGCGGCGCGATCCTCCCGGGCGGCGAACGCCCGCAGGAGATCCCTCGCCGTCACGATCCCCACGAGCCGCCGCCCCTCGACGACCGGCAGGGCGTTGATCCCGTGGTGAAGCATCACCGCCGCCGCCCGGCCCGGCGACTCATCGGGGCCGACCGTCACCACGGGCTTCGCCATCACGTCGCCCACCCTGAAGGCGCCGAGCGGCACCCGGGCGTCGCGGTCGCTCAGGATGCCGACGAGCCGCCCGTCCTCCCGGGTGACGAGGAGGTGGTGCACGCGCTCGTTCTGCATCCGCTGGAGCGCCTCGAAGAGCGGGGTGTCGGCCGTCACGGTGACGGGGGCCCGGCCGATCAGGTCACGAACGCGCACGTCGGGTCCTTCCCCGGCGAGCGGCGGCCGCCCGGCCCTCGTCGCGTCCGGCGCGCCGCCGCCGGCGGGGTGGCCGGCCAGGCGCTCGGCCAGCGCCACGATCCGGGCCGCGGCGGCGGAGATGGTCTCGCGCGCCGTGTCCACCGTGAGCTCCGGAGCGCGCGCCTCCTCGTAGGTCACGTCCACGCCGGGCACCGTGGCGCCGGGGCGGCCGGCCCGCGCGTAGATCCCGCGGGGCGCGTGCCCCGGCGGGCGGCTCCCCTCGCGCTCGCGGCAGACCCCCGGGGGGCACCGGAGCTGCACTTCCGCGAAGCGCGGGATGGCCGCCCGCGCGAGGTCGCGCCACGCGCGGCGATGCCCCGTGGCGTCCAGGATGACCGGGACGCCGCTCTCGGTGAGCAGGGTCGCCATCTGGACCAGGGCGCGGTAGACGACCTCCCGCTCCGCGGCGTCGTAGGTGGGCGCCGGGGTCAGCACCTTCCGGATTGCGTCCAGCTCCAGCACGCGCACGGGCACGCCGCGGGGGGCCAGCGCCGCGGCGACGGCGCGGGCGAGCGTCGACTTCCCGCTCCCGGGCGGCCCGGTGATCCAGATCGCCCAGCTCACGGCCGCCCCCCCAGCCGCACGGCCACCCGCCGCGGGTCGAACGCCGGCGCGTCCATCATCTCGCGGGCGAAGTCGAGCAGCGCCACCCGCGTCCGGTCGGCGAGCGTCGGGTACCAGCGCGGGTGCGCGATCACGAGCGCCCGGAAGGCGAAGAAGGGGGGCAGCACCTCGAGGAGCTCCCCGTCCCGGCTCTCCGCACGGTAGGCATCGAGGAACGCGTCGAGGAGCCGAACGAACGGCTCGGCGACGCCCGCGGTCCCCTCCAGCGCCCCCCTTCGCAGGCCGAAGAAGAGGTAGTTGACGCCGAGCGCGCTCACGTCGTCGGCCGGCTCGCCCCACTCCCCCCGGCTCCGGTCGAGGACCGAGAAGTCCGTGCCCTCCCGGAACAGCAGGTTCCAGGGGTGGAAGTCCCCGTGCACCCGCGCCAGGCGGTGGACCCGCGTCCGGAGCCGCCAGCGCCAGGCGACCGCCGCGCGCTCGAGGGCCTCGCAGGCGGCCGGCGGCAGGAGCGGATAGGGGTGCGGGTAGCTGTCGAGGATCCCCATCAGGCACTCGCCGTGGCCCACCAGCTCGCGGATCCGCCGCTCGTAGAGCGTGGGCTCGTCACGCTTCACGGCATGGGCGCTGGCCAGGAAGCGGCCGAGCGCCGCCGCGCGCGCGAGGTCCCGCTCCTCCGCCGGCGAGGCCAGCAGCCGCTCGAGGTCCAGCCAGTACGGCCGCCCCTCGGCGCGCTCCACGAGCTGGAAAAACTCGGCCGCGTCCGCGACCGAGTCGAGCTCGCCCGAGGCGCGCACGACCCCGACGTCGAGGCTCCGCACGTGGCGCGGGAAGCCGTTGTAGGCGACGTGGGCGTAGAGGGCCTGCCAGGCCCGGTCGGCCGGGTAGTCGTGCCCGAAGCCCCGGACGGGCCGGGTGCGGGCGACGACCAGCGCCCGCGGCACTCCGTCCACGATGCACTCCACCCCGAACGGCGTGCCGTAGCCGAACCCCTTCGGATCCTCGCCGCCCTCCGCCGCCCCCTTGAGCGCGCGCACAGCCCGGATCTCGACCGGGCGGCGGAAGACCCCCGCGAGGTACCGCGCGAGCGCCTCCCGCTCGATCACCGCGGGCGGGCTCCCGCAGGCGGCCGCCACCGTCGCACTCACCGCCGTCGCCCCCCCCCGGCGGGCGCTACTTCCCGCGCACCGTCAGCACCGGGCACGGCGCGATCGCGACGACCCGGGCAGCGACGCTGCCGAGGAGGAGGCGGGCGAATCCGGTGCGCCCGTGGGTCCCGATCACGATGAGATCCGCGCGCCGCGACTCGGCGGCGCGCGTGATCTGCTCGTGAGGGATGCCCGTGAGCAGGAGGCCCCGCGCGCGCACCCCGGCCTTCTTGGCCTTCGTCGTGAGCGTGTCGAGGTTCTTCTGGGCGTACGCGCGCGCCGACGCCTCGAGCTCCTCGTACAGCCGCGGCGGGACGTACCCCTCGCCGCCCCCGGCCACGATCGGCCCCAGGACGTGGACCACGAAGAGCTGGGCCCGGTTGGCCTTGGCCAGATCCAGGGCCCGCGCGAAGGCCGGCCGTGAGGCCGGCGAGAAGTCGGACGGATGGAGGATGCGACGGAAGGGGCTCACCGAGCCGCCTCCTTCCTGGCGGCGCGCTCGGTCACCTGGGCCGCCGTGAGCCGCATCAGGAACACGGGGATCTCCGCGCGGCGCAGCACCGACTCCGCGACCGAGCCGAAGAGCAGCCGGCCGAGCCCGCTCCGACCGTGCGTCGTCATGGCGATGAGGTCCGCGGCCGCCTCCCGGGCCGCCGTCACGATCTCGGCGGCGGGCTCGCCCCGGCGCACCTCGGTCCGCACCCGCACGCCCTTGGCCGCGAGCTCGGCGGCCATCGGCGCCAGGTACTCCTCGGCGTCGAGGCGGCGCGCCTCGGGATCCTCGACCACCACGTGGCGGGAGCCCTCGACCACCTGCGGCGGCATCGGCGTGAGGACGCGCACGAGCACCACCTCGAGGTCCAGGGGGCCGGCGATCTCCAGGATGAAGGGCAGAATGGCCTCGGCCACCGGGGATCCATCGAGCGGGATGACGACTCGCTTGTACACGGAGGCCTCCTTCGTGTGATCTCGCGCTCGATAAGATGCTGCAACGCCGGTGCCACGCCGAGGCTCGAATGAAAACGGGGGCTTAGCGGCTCCTCACGGGCAACCTCGGGTGGGACGGCGCCTCCCCGGTGGGACACGGCCGCCCCGCCCGGGAGGGGAGGCGGCTACTTCAGCTGGTACTTGTTGACGAGCCGGTGGAACGTCTTCCGGTCGATCCCCGCGGCCTTGGCCGCCGCCGAGATGTTGCCGGCGTGCCGGCTCAGCAGCTCGCGCAGGTAGGAGGCCTCCAGCACCTGCATCCAGCGCTCCTTGGCCTCCTTGAGGGGCAGCTCCGCGCCGGCCGCCGGCACGAACCCGGGCGCGGACCGCTCCGGCGCCGGGCCCCCCGGGCGGATGACGTGGTCGGGGAGATCCCGTCGCGTCACGCGGTCGCCGTCGGCCAGGGCACACGCGCGCTCGACGACGTTCTGGAGCTCGCGCACGTTCCCGGGCCAGTGGTAGGCCTCGAGCACCGCCAGGGTCTCGTCGTCGAACCCGGTCACGCGCCCGTGCCCGTACCGTTTGAGGAAAGCGTGCGCCAGGAGCTTGACGTCCCCTGCCCGGTCCCGGAGCGGCGGCAGCCGGATCTCGATCACGTCGACGCGGTAGTAGAGCTCCTCCCGGAACTGGCCCTTGGACACGGTCTCGCGGAGGTCCCGGTTCGTCGCGGACACGAGCCGCACGTCCACGTCCACGAGGGACGTGCCGCCGACGCGCCGGATCTGGCGCTCCTGGATCGCCCGCAGGAGCTTCGACTGGAGGCTGAGCGGCATCTCGGCGATCTCGTCGAGGAACAGCGTGCCCTGGTGCGCGACCTCCATGAGGCCGGGCTTGGTCCGGATGGCGCCGGTGAAGGCGCCCTTCTCGTGCCCGAACAGCTCGGACTCGAGGAGCTGCTCCGGCAGCGAGGCGCAGTCCACCGGCACGAAGGCCTGGGCCGCGCGGGGGCTGTTCGCGTGCACGGCGCGCGCGACCAGCTCCTTCCCGGTCCCGGACTCCCCCACGATCAGGATGTTGGCCTCCGACCGCGCCGCCTTCTTGAGCAGCTCGAAGACCTGGGCCATCGCCGGGCTGCGGCCGAGGATGTTCTCGAGCCCGAACGCCTCCTGGAGCTGCTCCCGCAGGTTGCGGTTCTCCAGCTCGAGCCGCCGCTGGCGGAGGGCGCGCTCCACGGCGACCCGCAGCTGGTCCACGGAGAAGTTCTTCGGGAGGTAGTCGAACGCCCCCTCCTTGATCGCGGCCACCGCCGACTCGATCGTCGCGTACGCCGTGATCACGATCACCGGCACCGTGGGATCGAGCTCCCGCGCCTGCCGCAGGAGGTCCATGCCGTCCACGCCCGGCATCTTGAGGTCGGTGAGCAGGAGATCGGGGCGGTCCGACTCGAAGAGCTGGAGCGCCTGGCGGCCGTCGGTGGCGGTCACGCACGCGTGGCCGGCCCGCTTGAGGATCCGGGCGCAGTTCTCCACCATGTCCGGCTCGTCGTCCACGACCAGGACGCGGCCTGACGTCACGCCGCGCTCCCCGTCGCCAGCGCCGGGAAGGTGAGGACGAAGGTCGTCCCCTTCCCCGGGTGAGACTCGACGTCCACGGTGCCCTGATGCTCGCGCACGATCCCGTAGGAGATCGACAGGCCGAGCCCCGTCCCGCGCGGCTTGGTGGTGAAGAAGGGGTCGAAGATCCGCGGCAGGACCTCCGGGGAGATACCGGGGCCGGTGTCCCGGACGACGAGCCGCACCGCGCCGGGCCGCTCCGGCACCGCGGCGGTCTCGACCACGATCTCCCCGGTGCCGTCGAGGGCGTCGCGCGCGTTCGTGAAGAGGTTCATGACCACCTGCTGCAGGGCGTTGCCGTCCCCGCGGATCGGGGGCAGGCCGGGCGCGAGGCGCCGCCGGACGCTGATCCCCTCCCGGACGACCTGGCGCTCCATCAGCAGGAGCGTCTCCTCCACCAGGTGGTTCAGGTCCACGGGGCCGACCCCGCCGGGCGACTGGCGTGCGAAGGACAGGAGCCCCTGGGCAATCCCCGCGACCCGCTGGGCGTGCCGGTGGAGCACCTGGAGGTCTTCCCGAACTTCCGGAGGAAGCGCCCGCGCGTCGGCCTCGAGGAGCATCAGCTCGATGCGGGACGAGATGATCCCGATGGGGTTGTTCAGCTCGTGGGCGAGCCCCGCCGCGAGGGTCCCGAGCGCGGCCAGCTTCTCGGCCTGGCGGGCCGAGCGCTCGAGCGCCACGCGCTCGGTGATGTCCTCCACCAGCAGCACGGCGCCGGCCGGGCGGCCCCCTTGCCGCAGAAGGCTCGCCCGGACGTTCAGGATCACGTGGCCCTTCCGCAGGCTCTCGTGCTCCATGGCGCCGAGCGCGAACTCCTCGATCTCGCCCCGCAGGAGCCGCTCGAGCGGCTCGGCCAGCGCCTCCATGCGCAAGTTCGGGAAGCACTCGATCAGGCCCCGGCCGAGGACCTCCGCCGCCGAGACGCCGTACCGCTCCTCCAGCGCCGGGTTCCAGGCGACGATCCGGGCCGCGGGGTCGAGGACGACGACACCCTCGCGGAGGCTGTCCACCACGCTCCGGATGAACCGCTCCCGCCGCCGCGCCTCCACGGTGAGCGCGGCGACCTGCCCTCGCTCGCGCTCCTCGACGTCGGCGAGGATCCCGACGCCGACGGCGGTGCCCAGGAGCACCGCGAAGCGGATCGCCAGGTTCGCGGCGTCGATCGAGCCGATCGTCGGCCAGATGACGGCCAGGTACGCGAGCGCCGACAGCAGCGCGACCAGAATGCCGCGGACCATGCCGTAGTAGTAGGACTGCAGGCCGGCGATCAGCAGGAGGGCCAGGAACATCGTGCTCGGCGCGCCGCCGGTGAGGTGGATGAACGCCAGGGCGAAGGCGAGGTCTACGAGCAGCACCGCCACGTGGTGCCGCAGGGTCACCCGGGGCCGGAGCCAGAGGCCGAGGAAGATGGCCAGGCTGTACAGGGTGAACGCGGCGACCGCGGCGGCCAGCGCGCCCCACCGGGGGTAGGAGGTGGGCGCGAGCGCCAGCCAGGTGAACGCGGCGACGACGGCCAGCACGCGGAGGACCGGCAGCGCCAGGACCCGCGTGCCGCCGAGGTGCCGGGCGACTCGATCGAGCAGCAGCACGGCGCCCGTCATAGTTCGCATTATACGCGGGCGGCGCGCCGACCGCGGAAAGCCGGACCCGTCAGCCCCTCACCACACCCTGAGCCCCGGCGTCGTCAGCAGGGTCGTGGCGACCAGCCGGACCAGGGTGGGGCCGTACGCGATGACGATCAGGAGTTCTGCGTGGTCACGCAGAGCGTGCGGGAAGGCATCGACGTGAAGGTGGAGGTCGAGCCCGTCGCGAGATAGCGCACGGGCCGGGCGAGCGGGGTCTCGTGATATCATCCCTAGCGGCGCAGGCCGGCATCCGAGAATGGTCGGCCGGCACGCGCGTGTGCCTCACACCGGAGCTGGGACAAGGGTCACCCCGATGAGACATCCTGTGTCAACCCTTCGATGGCTCTGTGCCGTGCCGGGCGGCGCAGCGCAGCTGCCTCTCCCCTCCCCCCGAAGGGTGGGAGGGGGCGGGGGTGCGGGGGGTCTGGGATGACCCGACCTGCACGAGCCCGCGCCGGCCTCGTCGCCGGCCTGCTGCTCGCGCTCTCCGTCCTCGCGCGCCCCGCCGTGGCCCAGGAGAAGCCGGAGCATCCCTTCGCGCCGACCTGGGCCAACCTCGCGGGCGCGCGCGTCTTCGGCGAGAAGGCGTGCGGGCTCTGCCACGCGATCCGGGGGCTCGGCGCGACCGCCGGGCCCGACCTCAGCCGCATCGAGCGGAAGAGCTTCTGGGACCTCGGCGCGGCCATGTCCAACCACCTCCGCGGGGTCAACATCCGGAAGCCTACGCTCACGCCGGAGGAGGTCACGAGCCTGATCGCGTTTCTCTTCACGCTGCAGTACCACGACCAGCCGGGCGATCCGAAGGCGGGCGAGCAGCTCTTCGGCTCGAAGGGGTGCGTGGTCTGCCACGAGGTCGGCGGCAAGGGCGGGCGCATCGGGCCGAGCCTCGACTTCCTCAAGCAGGCCAACTCCCCGGTCCTCGTGGCGGCCGCGCTCTGGAACCACGGACCGGAGATGACGGAGCGGCTCAAGGAGCGCGGGATCGCGCGGCCGACGTTCGAGGGGAAGGAGCTCGGTGACATCATCGCGTACATCTTCGCCGCCGCCCGGGACGGAGGTGGCGACAGGGCGCAGGTCGGGCCCGGGGTCCCCGAGCGCGGCGAGAAGCTCCTCAGCGCGAAGCAGTGCATCGTCTGCCACTCGGTCGGCGGCAAGGGCGGGAAGGTCGGGCCCGAGCTGGGCCGCCGCCAGCACATCAGCCTGACCCAGTTCGCCGCCCTCATGTGGAACCACGGGCCGCAGATGTGGGCGCGGATGCAGGAGCGCGGGGTGCAGGTGCCGCGACTCAAGGGCCAGGAGATGGCCGACCTCGTCGCCTACCTCTACGTCTCCCACTTCTTCGACCAGGAGACGACCCCCGCGCGCGGCCGCGAGCTCCTCGAGGCCAAGGGCTGCCTCGCCTGCCACCCGGCTCGGGGTCAGGGCGGCAAGAGCGCGGCCGACCTGGGGAGCTACCGCGCCGCCCGCTCTTCGGCGGCCCTGGTCGCGTCGCTCTGGAACCACCCGCGCTTTCTCCCGGCGGAGCGGCGCGAGGTGCCCTGGCCCCTGCTCACGGGCCAGGAGCTCGCGGACATGGCGGCGTACCTCGCCACGCTCCCGCGGGTCCCGGCCCCGAAGCCCAAGTCGTCCTAGCCGCTGAGCGCTGTGCCGGGAGACTGGGGCGCGGGGCTCAGGCCTCGCCGGTGAGGCCGTACTTCCGGAGCTTGTAGCGCAGGACGCGCTCGCTGATCCCGAGGAGCTCGGCCGCCGCGGTCTGCACGCCGCCCGCCCGCGCGAGCGCCTCCCGGATCAGGCGGCGCTCGAGGCCCTCCACCGCAGCCGGGAGGCCCGGGGCGTCGCCCGGCTCCGGCGCCGCCTCCGCGAGGCCCAGCGGGAGGTCTCCCAACCCGATCACGTCGTCCCGCGTGAGGACGACGGCCCGCTCGACGAGGTTCTCCAGCTCCCGGACGTTCCCCGGGTAGTCGTAACGGAGGAGCGCGTCCCGCGCCTCACGCGTGAGCCCGCGGATCGCCTTCCCGTTCTTCGCGGTGAAGGTCGAGAGGAAGTGGTCGACGAGGAGCGGGATGTCCTCTCGCCGCTCCCGGAGCGGTGGGAGCGACACGGTCACGACGTTGATCCGGTAGTACAGGTCGTCCCGGAACTGCCCGGCGCGCATCAAGGCCTCCAGGTCGCGGTGCGTGGCGGCGAGCACCCGGACGTCGACGGAGATCGGCCGGCTCGAGCCGACCCGCTCGATCTCCCGCTCCTGGAGGACCCGCAGCAGCTTCACCTGGAGGTGGAGGGGCAGATCCCCGATCTCGTCCAGGAACAGGCTCCCGCCGTCGGCCACCTCGAAGCGCCCCTTGCGGCTCGCGACCGCGCCGGTGAACGCGCCTTTCTCGTGGCCGAAGAGCTCGGACTCCAGGAGGTTCTCCGGCAGCGCGGCGCAGTTCACGCGGACGAGCGGCCCCGCGGCCCGCGGGCTCGCGTAGTGGATCGCCTTGGCGATCAGCTCCTTGCCTGTCCCGCTCTCACCGCGGATCAGCACGGTGGCGTCGCTCGAGGCCACCCGCCCGACCAGCGAGAGGACCTCCTGCATCCGGCCGCTCTCGCCGATGATGCCCGCCACCCGGTGGCGCTCCCGGAGGGCCTGGCGCAGCTCGCGGTTCTCGCTCACGAGGTGCTGGCGCTCGCGCACCTGCTGGACCCGGTGGAGCAGCTCGTCCAGGTTGAGCGGCTTGGTCAGGTAGTCGGTCGCGCCGGCCTTGATCGCGGCGACGGCCGTCTCGATCGTCCCGTGCGCCGTCATGACGATCACCGGCGTCTCGGGGTTCTGCGCCCGCACGGCCTCGAGCAGCTCGAGCCCCGAGAGGTCCGGCATCTTCTGGTCGGTCAGCACGAGGTCGAAGGGCTCCCGGCCGAAGCGCCGGAGCCCCTCCCGGCCGCCGGAGGCCAGGGAGACCTCGAACCCGCGCTTGCCGAGGAAGCCGCCGACCAGCTCGAGCTGGGCCGGCTCGTCGTCCACGATCAGGATCCGGAACGGCTCAGCCACCGGCGCGCTCCGGGCCGGGGGGGCCGTCGAGGGGGAGCGTGACCGTGAACCGGCTCCCCTGCCCCGGCCGGGTCTCCGCCTCGATCCGGCCGCGGTGGGCGTCGACGATCCGCCGCGCGATGGCGAGGCCGAGCCCCATCCCCCGGGTCCGGGTCGTCACGTACGGCTCGAAGATCCGCGGGAGGAGGTCGGCCGGGATCCCCTCGCCGGTGTCCTCGACCGTCAGCAGCAGCGTCCCGTGTCGCGCCGCGGCTCCGAGGCCGAGCACACCGCCCTGCGGCATGGCCTCGAGGGCGTTCGTCACGAGGTTCAGGAGCACCTGCTTCATCTGGTCAGGGTCGAAGCGCGCCGGCGGCAGGTCCGCCGGCGTCCGCACGTCGAGGCGCACGCCGCGCCCGCGCGCGTCGGCCTCGACGAGGGCCGCGACCGCCTGGACGAGCTCCGCCGGGGCGACGCGCTCGGGCTTGAGCGGAAGCGGACGGGCCAGCGAGAGGAACTCCTCGACGATGCCGTTCAGCCGACGGATCTCCCCCTGCGTCAGCTCGACGACGCGCGCATAGTCCGCCCCGCCCTCGGCGGGCGGGAACTCCTCGCGGAGGCGCTGGAGCCCCATCGAGATGGCGTTCAGCGGGTTCCGCACCTCGTGCGCCACCACGGCCGCGAGGTTGCCGAGCGCGGAGAGCCGCTCGCGCCGCTCCACCTCCCCTTCGAGCGCGCGGATCCGCCCGAGGTGCCGCCCCTGCGTGTAGAAGATGGCGCCGAGCCCGAGCCCGCCCGCGAGCAGGACCGAGAGCCCGAGCAGGACGGCGAACCGCAGGTCGCGCGCCCACGCGCGGCGGATCGGCGCGGTGGAGAGGTCCACCCGCAAGAGGCCGAGCCGCGCGCCGTCGAGCTCGAGGGGCCGGACGACCTCGAGGACCTCCGCGCCGTCGGGGTGCCGGACGATCCGGCTCAGGCCGCGCCGCTCCTCCAGCGCCCGCGCGAGCGCCGGGTCGTCCTCCCGCTCTCCCGTCCTCGCCCCGTCCGAGTGCGCGAGCACCGTGCGGTCCGGCCCCAGGAGGGCGACCGCCGCCACGCCCGACTGCCGGCCCAGCTCCTCGATCTGCCGCTCGACCCCGATCTCTTTCCGGAAGTTCAGCACGTAGGCCGCGTCGGCGTGGACGGCGATGATCCCGGGGAAGCTCCGGGCGCCGACGGCGACGCCGAAGACCGTTCCTTCCCAGAACTTGCGGTCCCGCACGAGCGCGGGGCCGGCCCCGGCCTCACCGGAGGCGGGCGGCGCCCAGCGCCGGCCCCACATGAATGGCATCATCTCCCGGTGGCGCTCGGGGGGCGCCTCGGCCCGCGGCGGGCCCATCATGGGGCGCATCATCATGCCGCGGGGCGGCTCGGGCGGCGCGTACGGTCGTCCCTCCCGGTCGAGGAGATCCACGCGGCGCAGCCGGTTGGCGTCGCGAACCTCCTCCAGGGTCCGGGCGTCGAAGGAGCGCGAGCCGAGGAGCCGGTCGATCAGGCGCGCGTTGTCGAGAAGCCGCTGCGCGACCATCTCCTCCACCAGCGCGTTGCCGCGGATCGCGTTCCGGCTGGCGACCTCCACCGCCTCCGCGAGCGCGAGCCCCCGCTCCTCGAGTTGTCGCGTGAGCTCGTCCCGGGTCCGGCGCGCGGAGGAGACCGCCACCAGGCCGACCAGCGCCGAAAGGAGGAGAACCGAGGCCACGAAGTAGCGCGGCGAGCGCGAGCGCGTCATGCCGGGTCCACCGTCGTCATTCTAGACCCCGGCGGAAGGCTTCGCCCCCTGGCCAGCACCCTGCTCGACCGCCAACCCCTCGATGACGGGGACTCCCGCCCGGTGGATGCCAATCGGTGCGGGCATTCCCGGAGGTGGGGCGCCCGCGCCCCACCCGGGGCGGGCTGCCACGCGCCCCCGGCGCCTGGAGGTCCGCCTTTCCCGGGACTTAGCGGCGTCCCGGGAGTGGCACACGCATTGCTCGACCCCCGCCCAGAGGCCGTGTCGATTCGTGCGGCCACCGAAGTCACGGGGAGGCGCTCATGGGCAAGCCTCAGGTCACGGGTGAACGCCGGCGGGGCTGGAGCCCCTGGCATCTGGCGGGACTGCTCGCCATCCTGGCGGTCGGCGGGGGATTCGGCTGGTGGCTCGCCACGGCCGAGCCGCCCCGGGTGGCGGCGGACGGTCGTGCCGCGCTCTCGGCGGACGCGACGCGAGCGGTCATGGCGCGCCGCGAGACCCGGCCGACGCTCGACCCGGCGCAGTTCGTGGGGAAGGCGCGACTCGCGCACCAGGTCGCGCGCGAGATCCCGGACGTGCTCGACCAGCTCTACTGCTACTGCGAGTGCGACAAGCACGTGGGGCACAAGAGCCTGCTCTCCTGCTACACGGATGGCCACGCGGCCACCTGAGACATCTGCATGGATGAGGCGCTGGACGCGTCTCGCATGCTGAAGGCGGGGTACACGGTGGCCCAGATTCGCGCCGAGATCGACAAGAAATACGGCCGATGAGCGACCTCGTGCGGCCGGCGTGGCGGATCATCGGGTCCCCCCGCACCCCCGCCCCCTTTCGTCCAGATCGCCGGGACGGCTCGGGCCTGCGACCCTCGCGATGTCCCGTCCCTCCGGCCGCCTCAGGGGGGGAGGGGAGCCGCCTGCCTCCCCGTCGACGTCGCAGGGTCGAGTTGGCCCTCGTTGCCCTCGTCCTCCTCCCCGTCGCCGCCGCCGCCCACGGCGAGCACGGCGCGGCGAAGCCGCTCGGGACGACGAGCGTCGTCACGGTCCAGGGTTACCAGGTGGAGCTCCTCGCCGATCCGAGCCCGCCGGTCGCGGGTCGGGAAAGCCGGCTCGTCGCCAAGGTCTTCCGGAGCGACACGCTCGCGCCGGTCTCGGGCGGGCGGGTGCGCGTGAGCCTGGCCCCCGCGGGCGCGGCGCAGGAGCCCCGGCCGGCACCGGAGGTCACGTGGGCGGGAAGCTACGCGGCGCCCGTCGCGCCGACCCGCCGCGGAGCCCACCAGGCCCGCGTCGTCCTCGAGGAGCTCGAGGGGCGGCGCCTCGAGCCGCCGCTCGTCGTGGAGTTCCAGGTCGCCGTCGGGCGCCCGCCCGGGCTGGGCGCCGCCGTGTGGGCGCTCATGGCGCTCGCCGTCGGCGTCGCCGGCGTCGCCGTCTACGGCGTCGCCCTCCGGGCGAAGCTCGCCCCGACCGACGGGGGCGCGCTGAACCTCCTCGAGATCCGCTGGCTCCGCGCCCTCCTCACCTCCCGGGCCCTCCAGCCCGTGCTCCAGATCCCGCTGCTCGTGCTCATGGCCATCGTGGTCGTCGTCGGGCTCACCGACGTGCAGGACGGCGGCGTCAACCTCGCCACGAAGCTCACCTGGACGATCTGGTGGGCCGGGATCATCTTCACGTTCTTCCTGGCGGGCCGCGTGTGGTGTCTCGCCTGCCCCTTCGGCGCGCTCAACGAGTGGGCCGCGCGCCTCGCGGAGTCGTGGCGGCGCCTCCCCCGGATCTTCCGGAACATCTGGTGGGCGACGGGGATGTTCGTCCTGCTGACCTGGGCCGACGAGCAGCTCGGGGTCGTGCGCTCTCCCCAGGTCACCGCGTGGATCGTCGTCTTCTTCGCGGCGCTGGCGATCGCGGTGGGCCTCGTCTACGAGCGCCGCAGCTTCTGCCGCTACCTCTGCCCGATCGGCGGGCTCATCGCGATCTACTCGATGACGGCGCCGCTCGAGCTCCGCGCCAAGGTGCGCGCGGTGTGCGCGGCCGACGGCGACAAGGCGTGCTACCGCGGGGGGGGCGCGGTCCGCGGGTGCCCCATGTTCGAGTTCGCGGGGAGCATGGACCGGAACAATTACTGCACGCTCTGCGCCGCCTGCGTGACCGCCTGCTCGCGCGAGAACCTGGTCCTCCGCTTCCGAGCCCTCGGCAAGGACCTCTGGGCCTCGGGGCGCCGCGTCCTCGAGGAGGCCTACCTCGCCGTCGCGCTGGTCGGCATCACGCTCCTGGTGACGGCGCAGATGCTCACGGCGTGGCCGGACTGGGTCTCGGCGCTCGCCCGCTGGCTCCCCGCGGGGGTGCGCGCGAGCCTCAAGCCCGTCACGTACCTCGGGCTCGTCGAGTCGGTCCTGCTCCTCGGAGGCGCGCTCGTCGTCGGCCCGCTCCTCGTCCTCGCCGCGGCGGCCATCACGGACCGCCTCACCGGCGAGCCCCGCCTGGGGCTTCGGCGGACGTTCGTGGTCTTCGGCTACATGTTCGTCCCGGTGGGGCTCGCGATGCACCTCGCCCACAACCTCGCGCACCTCCTCCTCGAGGGCGGCGGGATCGTCCCGGTCGTCCAGCGCGCGGTCCTCCTCTACACCCCGCTCTCCCTCGGGATCCCGGGCTGGGAGCCGGCACCGCTCGCCCCGGAGCCGGTGGTCGCGCTCCTCCAGATGGGGTTCCTGGCAGGCTTCTTCCTGCTCTCGCTCGCCGCGGGGCATCGCCTCGCGCTCCGCACGTACCCCGATCCCCGGGCGGCCAGCCGCGCGCTGCTCCCGATGGCCGGGCTGGCCCTGTTGTTCACCCTGCCCGGCATCGTGCTGCTGAATCAGCCGATGGGCATGCGTCACGGCATGTAGGCCCAACCCTCCGCCTCCTGCTTGGGGAGCCGCCGCCTCATCGGGGCCACTGCGCCCCACGTCCCTCCTTCGTTTCGGCCGGCCACCGGATGGGGATCGCCCTGGTCGGAGACCCGTAAGGCCTCAACACGCTTGGCCGGATGCTAGCGCCCGGCACCTGCGACGGCGAGCCCGACGGCGTGGTACGCAAGTTGCTTCACCGCTCACCCGGGGTAAGTGCCTCAAGCTGCTCGCCTTGAGCGAGACGCGCGGTCGAGACCGCCGTCGGGGAGGGCTCATATGGACACGGACACCAAGGTGGCGCCCGCGGAACCCCTGTCCCGCCGCCAGCTCGTCGAGCGCCTCTTCGGCATGGGCGCCAGCGCGCTCGCCGTCGCCCTGAGCGCCGGCGGGACCCTGTCGAACCTTGCTGCGCCTGAGCCCGCCCGGGCGGCGACCCCGGCCGCCGGAATCGCCACGAAGCGCAGGTTCCGCTACGGCATGGTCATCGACACGCGCCGCTGCGTCGGCTGCCGGGCGTGCGTGGTGGCCTGCAAGGCCGAGAACAAGACGCCGCCGGGCGTCTCCTACACCGTGGTGGTCGAGCAGGCGCTGGGCAACCGCACGGACGACAAGCCCCTCTTCATGACCAAACCATGCTTCCACTGCGAACGCCCGCCCTGCGTGGACGTCTGCCCCGTGTCGGCCACGTTCAAGCGCGAGCGCGACGGGATCGTGGTGATCGACTACGACCGCTGCATCGGCTGCCGCTACTGCATCACCGCCTGCCCCTACGGCGCGCGCTTCTTCGACTTCGGCGAGAACTACCCGACCGTAGAGGGGGGCACCGCCTACGCGGGGGTACCGTCGCCCGAGTACGGCCAGTTCCGGCAGCGCGCGAAGGGCGCGTCCCCGGTCGGGAACGTCCGCAAGTGCACCTTCTGCGTCCACCTCCAAGATGCCGAGGGGCGCTACGACAAGGTTGCCGGACGATGGCCGGCCTGCGCCAAGACCTGCACAGGCCATGCGATCTTCTTCGGTGACTTCAACGACCCGGACAGCGAGGTGTCGCGGCTCATCAGGGAACGGCAGACGGTGCGGCTCAAGGAAGAGCTCGGCACCGAGCCCAACGTCCACTACCTGCTGTGAGGTGTGACATGGACGCGACCGGACTGAAGCGGCTGTTCTGGATCAGCGGGGCCGTCCTCTTCGCGGTGGGGCTCGTCGGCTGGTATGACCGCCTCGCGTACGGGCACCTCAACGCCAACTACGGCAGCGTCGTGACCTGGGGCCTGTGGGTTGCGGCCTACATCTACTTCATCGGGCTCTCCGCGGGCTCGTTCCTGATCTCCTCGCTGGTCTACGTCTTCAACGCGAAGCGCTTCGAGCGGATCGGCCGGCTCGCCGTCTTCACGGCGGTCGTCACGCTCTTCTTGGCGCTGCTCGCGATCTGGGCGGACATCGGCCACATGTGGCGGGTCTGGCACGTGCTGGTCTACGCGAACTTCAAGTCGCCGATGGCCTGGATGATCTGGCTGTACTCCTTGTATTTCGTCCTCCTGGTGGCTGAGCTCTGGTTTCTCCTGCGCCGCGACCTCGTCGCGGGCTCGGGTTTGCCGGGACCGAAGGGGGCGATCTACCGCTTCCTGTCGCTCGGCTCGCGAGACGAGTCCGAGGCGAGCGCGGCGCGGGACCGCCGGGTGGTCCGGGTCTTGGCAACGATCGGAGTGCCCGTCGCCATCATGTTCCACGGCGGCGTCGGGGCGCTCTTCGGCGTCGTGGCCGCCCGGCCCCACTGGCACAGCGGGATGTTCCCGATCATCTTCCTGCTCTCGGCGCTGGTGAGCGGCGGGGCGCTCCTGACCGTGATCGCCGCAATCTTCCAGGACGGGTGGCGCGCGAATCGCGACACCGTGCTCGCGCTGGGGCAGATGGTACTGGGCCTGCTCCTGCTGGACGTGCTCTTCCAGATCTCCGAGCTGCTGGTGGCGTTCTACGGGGGGATTCCCGGCCATCTCCAGGGCTTCCGGCTGGCCATCGGCGGACCCTTCTGGTGGGTCTTCTGGTGGTGGCAGCTCGTGCTGGGGACGCTGATCCCGCTCCTGCTGCTGATCCTCCCGACCCGGAAGGACCCCCGGTGGGTGTCGCTGGCCGGGCTCCTGATCGCCGCCGGGTTCCTCGGCGTCCGCCTGAACATCGTGATCCCGGGGCTTGCGGCGGAGGAGATCCGGGGAATCTCCCAGGCGATCGCGTCCGCCCGCATGACGACCTACTACGTGCCGAGCGCGACCGAGTGGCTGGTGACTCTCGGGGTGGTCGGGCTTGGGCTCCTGCTCTTCGGCTTCGGCGAGCTACTCCTTCCCAAGGAACATGAGGAGGCCGGCCATGTACGTGCTTGACGAGAAGCTCGGGCGCCGCAAGTTCCTGAAGGCGGCGGGGGTCACGGCGGCGGCGGCGGCCACCGGGGTCGGGGTCTCGGGCTGCACGACCGTCGGCTCGCGCGAGCATCCGATCGCGGTGAATCCCGCGGCAGCGAAGCAGTGGGGGCGCGAGGCGGGCACGTGGATTCCCTCCTGCTGCAACATGTGTGGCGGGCAGTCGGGCATCCTGGTCCACGTGGTCAACGGCGTCGTGGAGAAGATCGAACCCAACAACTGGAACCCGAACAACTACTCGAACATCTCCTCCGACTTCTTCGCCGGGTACACCGAGGCGTACGGCTGCGCGGAAGGCGGTGTCATCTGCCCGAAAGGGAACGCCGGCATCCAGCAGCTCTACGATCCAGATCGGATTCGGAAGCCCTTGAAGCGGACGAATTCCGACAAGTCGGTCGGGGCCGATCCGAAGTGGCGGGAAATCCCGTGGGACCTGGCGCTGGATGAGATCGCCGCGAAGATGAAGGCACTGCGCGACGCTGGCGAGGCGCACAAGCTCATCTGGTTCAGTGAGGACCACTCCTTCACCCACATCCAGCAGGACTTCTGCAAGCTGTACGGCACCCCGAACTACTCGAACCACTCCAACCTCTGCGACGTGGCCCGCAAGGCCTCGTTTGGCGCGGTCGTGGGGGACGGCCGGCCCCTGGCGGACTTCATCCAGGCGAAGTACATCCTCCTCTTCGGCTGGAACCCCACGTCTGCCATCAAGTGGGTGTACCTGCCGCGGATCCTCACCCGGGCCATCGAGAAGGGCGCTCGGCTCGTGGTCGTCGATCCCCACCTCTCCGACACGGCCGCGAAGGCCCAGGAATGGGTGGGGATCCGCCCGAGTACGGACGGCGCCCTCGCCCTCGCCATGGGCCACGTAATCATCCGTGACGGCCTCCACGACAAGGAGTTCGTCGCCAAGTGGACGGTCGGGTTCGACGAGTATGCGGCGTACGTGAAGGACAAGACGCCGGAGTGGGCCGAGAAGATCACGACCGTCCCGGCCAAGACGATCGAGCGCCTCGCGCGGGAGTTCGCCACGACCAGGCCAGCCCTCGCGGACGTCTGGAGCGGTCCGGGCCAGCACTCGAACGGCGTCCAGGGCGGCCGCGCCATCGCGCTGCTCAACGCGTTGATCGGTGCGTACGACCGCCCCGGAACGATGGTGATCCCCGACAAGCGGGGTAACAAGCACGCGGCCGTGGAGCCGGACGAGACGGTGGCCGCGAGCCTCAAGCAACCCCGCTTCGACGAGCTGAAGAAATACCCCCTGGGCCACGGCTCGGGCGTCTACACCCAGTCGTTCTCAAACCTCGCCGAGGGGAAGGGGCCCTACCAGCCCAAGATGGGCGTGATCATCTTCCAAAACGTCATGATGTCGGTGCCGGGCAACCAGAACGTGGCGAAAGCCCTGGCCAAGCTCGAGACGCTGGTCGTCGTGGACACGATGCTGAGCGAGACGGCCATGATGGCCGACTACGTCCTGCCCGGCACCACCTTCCTCGAGCGGTACGACCTGAACAGCAACTGGGTCACCTGGCCGGTGCTCGGGCTGCGCCAGCCCGTCGTCAAGCCGCTCTTCGGCCAGCCTGCCGAGTACGAGCTGGTCGCTGCGCTCGGGCGGCGGCTCGGGCTCAGCGACAAGGACGGCAAGGATTTCTTCCGGATCGGTCCCCTCTCCGGCGCGCCGATCGAGGACCTGACCGCCTGGTACGAGGACTTCCTCTCGAACGAGCTGAAGCAGGGCGCGCCCAAGCTCACCCTCGCCGAGCTGAAGGCGCTTCCCGGCGCCGTGTGGGTGGACCGCAAGGGCACCCGCTACGAGAAGTACGCAGCGGAGCTCCCGCCGGAGCAGCTCAAGGCGGCCTTCTTCGACGGCAATCCGAAGGCCGAGGGCACCGCGATCTACGACAAACCGAAAGACCAGAAGGGCACGCGCATCGGCACGGTCGTCGGCGGCAAGCCCGTGCGCGGCTTCATGACGAAGAGCGGCAAGGTCGAATTCTACTCGAAGTGGCTCGCCGAGAAGACAGACGCGGACGGGAAACCGGTGAACCCACTGCCGGTCTACGAGCCGCGGGCCTGGCAGCCGTCGGCGGAGTACCCGCTCTACCTGATCAACTGGAAGGAGGCGAGCCACACTCACACCCGGACCCAGAACAACGCCTGGCTCCTCGACATCAAGCCGGAGAACCCGCTGATCGTCCATCCGGTGACGGCCGAGCGCTACGGGGTCGCGGACGGCGATGTCGTCTGGCTGGAGTCCCCCCATGGTCGGGTCAAGGCCCGGGTGAAGACGACGACACGGATGCACCCGGAGGTCGTCGGGCTCCAGCACGGCTTCGGCCACACAGCGCTCGGCCGGCTGGCCAAGGGTCGCGGGACGACGGACTCGCCGCTCCGGCCGACGAAGTCGGATCCGCTCTCCGGCCAGGCACTGCACAAGGAAGCCTGCGTGCGGATCGCGAGGGCCTAGGCTCGGCAGGCGCCAATCCTATTCTCAGCGTCGCGCACCATCCCCTATACTGGGCGGGCGCGCACGCTCCCTCGTGAACCGCACGCGCGATACTCGCGGTATGAAGGAGGGCTCATGTCCTGGCCGCTGAGGGTGGCGCTACTCGCCGGACCCGGTCTCGTCGCCCTGTCCGTATTCGCGCTGTCAGCCTGCCAGTCGTCACCGCCGACGCCGGCGGGCGCTGCCGGCTTCGTCGGAACCGCCGCCTGCAAGGAATGTCACGACAAGATCTACGCGTCGTGGCAGGGGACACTCCACGCCAGGGTCATCCAGGACGTCTCGAAGAGACCCCAGGCCATCCAGGGCGACTGGGGCCAGCCCTTCGAACATCGGAAGTTCGAGAAGAAGGACGTGAGGCTCACCCACGGCGTGCAGTGGAAGCAGCGCTACATCAACGAGAAGTGGCAGGTCTATCCCGCCCAGTGGGACTTCGAGTCAAACACGTGGTCGGGCTACAACGTCGACACGGGTGGCACGGCAGACTGGCGGAAGTCGTGCGCCTTCTGCCACGTCACCGGCTTCGACGAGAAGACGATGACATGGACCGAGTTAAGCGTCGGCTGCGAAGCCTGCCACGGCCCCGGCGAGCGCCACGTCAACGCGAAGCCCGCCGAGCGGGCGGGCACAATCGTCAATCCTGCCGCGCTGCCCTTCGACTACGCGGCCAGCACCTGCGGCCAATGCCACACGCGGGGCAAGAGTCCCGACGGCAAGCTGGATCATCCCGTCGGCTACCGCGTGGGCGACTACCTGACCACCGCGCACTTCGTGATCGTGGACAAGAAGAACGAGGCGGCCTGGTGGCCCGACGGCAGCGTCAAGCAGCACCGCCAGCAGTACCCGGAGTGGAAGGACTCGCGTCACGCGAAGGCCGGCGTCACCTGCATCACCTGCCACGCCGTTCACGAGGCGCCCACCAAGTTCGCCACGCGCACGGCTCCGAACAACGTCTGTGTCTCCTGCCACACGACCGTGTCCACGGACTCGGTCACGGGCCACGCGCCGATCACGGGCGCGCCGCAGCACTCGGACTGCGTCGGCTGCCACATGGCGCGCACGGGCAAGAGCGCCGACCGCGGCGACGAGCGCGTCCACACCTTCCGCGTGGTGAGGCCCGAGGTGACGATCAAGCTCGGCGGCGGCGACCCCGCGAAGCAGCCGAACTCGTGCAACGGCTGCCACTGGCACACCACGACCCCACCGGCGAAGCTCCTGAAGGCGATGGAGGACGGAGCCAAGCTCCGGTTCGCGACGCTCGGTCGGCGATAGGCGGCCGAGCGAGGCTTCGCGCGTGAACGGCCGTCGAACGGTCTGGCCGATCCTCGGGCTCGTCGCCGTCGTCGTGGGGATCGGGGTGCTGGCGGCGTGGGGGGCGCTCGCGTACACGGGCTCGCCGCAGTTCTGCGCGAGCTGCCACGTCATGGAGACCCGCTATGTCTCGTGGCAGCGCTCGCCCCACGTGAACAAGGCCACGTGCATCCAGTGCCATTCCGAGCCCGGGCCCTGGGGCGAGTTCTGGGCGCACGTGAACGGCACCCGTTACCTCTACGTCATGCTGACGGGAGAGAAGTCGGCGCCCATCCTGAGGGCCGCCGTGGCTCGCGCGACCTGCGAGCACTGCCATCGCGCCGAGGCCCTGCCCGACGCCACGCGGACCGCCCGGATCGAGCACCGCTCCCACCTGGCGCGTGAAATGGAGTGCACCGCCTGCCACGCCGGGCTCGTCCACGGCTCGCTCTACGGCCAGCAAGCGCAGCCGGCCGCCCGCACCTGCGTCAACTGCCACGCGACCGAGAATCCGGTGCTGGCGCGGGTCGGGCGTGCCGGCGCCACGCCGGCGCCCTCCGGCAGCGAACCGGGTGGTGAGCCGTGAGGCACCGGGCCGGGCGGATCCTGGCCGAGGGAGTGATCGTGGTCGCCGTCCTCATGCCGCTCCACGTCCTCGCCGAGCAACACCAGCGTTGGCTGCCGCTGGCGACTGCGCTGGTTCTCCTCCTCTTCTTCGTTCCGCCGGCGATCGCGGTCGTGCGGCTCCGGCCGCGGCAGGGGACGCTCTTCGCCCAGGCGTTTGGATACCTCGGCTTTGGCCTCCTCCTGGGGCTGCTGGCCGGGGCGGTGGGAGGGAGCGAGAAGCTCCTGATACACGAGGTGACCGGCGCGCCGCTACTCATGCCGCTTGGCCTCTGGGTGTTCGTCGCGCTGGCCTTCGCGCTGGCGGCCGGGCTGGCCTACGGCGTGATGCTGTGCCTGGTCCATGGCGCGCGTGCTCTCCTCCGCGCGCCGTCGCCGGAAGCGATCGCCTTGCTGTTCCGGGACCTGCCGAGCTCCTCGCTCACGGTGGCAGTCATCCTGAGCCTGATCCCCGGGCTCGGCCATTTCGCGCCGGGGCGACCCGGTCGGGGGCGCTCGTACCTCCTGGCGACCATTACCTCGGGCCTGACGGGGCTCGTGTTCGTGGTCGTCGGGATCATCCTGCTCGTCGAAGGCGGCGTGCCGACGCTGCCGCTACTGCTGGCCGGCGGCGTGCTCATCCTTGTGCCGACGCTGCTCGCGGTGATCTCGGCGATCGACCTCCTCTTCGCCCGGTCGGACTGACGAAATCAAATTGGCCGTCGTTGATGGCGGCCACGCTCCTGGTGCTACCGAAGAAAGGGGGGCGCGACGGATGGCGAAGCTTCCGAAACCCTTCGAGCGGTTCAGGCGGGAGCACCGGGCCGTAACCGCCGGCTACGAGGCGCTCGGGGAGGCCTGCGCCAAGGCGGGGCCCCTGGACGCCAAGACCCGCGAGCTGGTGAAGCTGGGGATGGCGATCGGCGCGCGCCTCGAGGGCGCGGTGCATTCGCACGCACGCCGCGCACTCGAGGCTGGCGCGACCCCCGCCGAGATCCGCCACGTGATCACGCTGGCCGTGCCGACCCTGGGGCTCCCGACGACGGTCGCGGCCTCAACGTGGGCGGACGATGTTCTGCGGCGACGGAGGGCCAGCCGATGACAACCCTCCCGACGCTGACCGAGGTCCCTCCTCCCGAGCGAACGCTGGACGACCTGTTGGAAGGCGCCGTCGCCTTCCACGGGCACCTTTGCCCCGGCGTGGTCCTGGGCGTCCGCATGGCACTCGTCGGATGCCGGGCGGTCGGCCTCGACCAGCCCCGGAGCGCCGCCAAGGGGCTCGTCGTCTTCGTCGAGATCGACCGCTGCGCGACGGACGCGATCGAGGCCGTGACCGGGGCGAGCCTGGGGAAGCGCACGTTGAAGTACCTGGACTACGGCAAGATGGCGGCCACGTTCGTCAACGTGGCGACTGAGGCGGCGGTCCGGGTCGCGGCGCGGGAAGAGGCCCGCCAACTGGCCGTCGAGTGGGCGCCCGGCGAGGCCGACCTGCGAAGGGCCCAGACGGCAGCATACCGGGTCATGCCCGAGGCGGCGCTCTTCCGCCTGGACGCGGTCGTGGTGCACCCGGCCTGGCTCGACCGCCGCCGGGTGCGGGTCCTTTGCGAGCGGTGCGGCGAGGGGATCAACTACCGGGCGAGGTCACGCTCGGCGGGCGGACGCTCTGCCGCTCGTGCAGCGGCCAGGGGTATTACACGCTGCGGGCGCCGTAGCGCTTTCTCTCCCCTGATCTCCTCGGCGCCCGACGCGGCCGCTGGCGGTCGGCGATCGGTCGGGAGCGTGATCCGCCCCGGCATCCACGGCGGGTGAAGATCAGCCGGACCTCGACCTCCGCCACCCCGGCGACCCCTTGCACCGCCGCTGAGGGAAGTCGCCGGCGCGTCCCTGCTCAGAAGGCAAAGCGCGCCCGCCAGCCGACCGCCCACGCGTCGTCGCCGCTATCGGGGATCAGGTAGCTCGCGATGAGCTGGAAGGACAGGTTCGCGTTGTAGGCATAAGTCGCGCCGGTGTCGATCTCGACAACGTGGTCGCCGAAGACGCCGTTGTCCTCGGTGGCGCCCACGAATGCAGCGCCTCCGCCCACTGACAGGGCCGGGGCGAGCGCATACGTCGCTGAGCCGCCGACACCCCAGGTGCCCGAAGGATCCTGGTAGAGCGACTGGCCGATCTCGGGCCCGCCCAGGGTCCGATGGCCGAAGAGCGCCTCGGCCACGAACGGCACTCCTCCCCACGACTTGCCCTTGACCGGGATCGGGAGCTTGTCCGAGTCTCCGTTCAGCCTGCTGGTGTTGCTGACGGTCGAGAAGTCCTGGCCGGTCCCGGGTGATCGCGCCGCCGAGGCCGTTGTCCCGACGATCCGGTTCTTGTCGCCCGTCGTGTACCAGCCGTTGATCCACGTCGAGAGCAGCCCGATCGGCGCCCGCGCCGACACGTTGATGCCGTACCCCGACTCCTCGATGTTCGTGTTGTTGGCGGCAGAGAACAGCGCTCGCTTGCCGTACACGACCGTCCCGTCCAGGCTCACCGTCGCGATCTTGGTCCCGACCGTGCCCCCGATCCAGAACGTGTCGCCGAAGTCCGCATCCAGGCACGTGCCGGTCGTCGCCGGGGCCACCGGCACACGGCGCGCGAAGCACTGCTGGTTAACGACGAGCCCCTCGACCGTCACCCGCGTGTCCTTGGTCACGTTGAGGCCGAGGCGGGCGGCGTAGAGGTCGTTGTCGTCCGCGTCCTGCCGGTTGTTCTCGTCCGCCTTGGCCGTCCAGAGCTGGAGGTCGATCGGGTCGGACCTCACGTTGAGCTGGATCCCCAGCGCGTCGTCGTCGAGAAATGGCAGTGCTGGCCCCGGCAAGAAGAGGATGTTGTGGGCCCCGAGGAGCAGGCTCGTGCCGGGGACGAACGGGACGTCGAACTGGACGTAGAGGTGCTTGGTCTCGACGTTGACACCGTCGCTGCCCAAGCCGCCGCCGACGCCGGGGTTCACGCGGGTGGTCGTCCCGCCGTACTCCGCACCCGACGCGCCGCCGCCGCTTCCCCACGTGATGTCGCCGATCTCCAGGGCCCACACCGCCTTCGCCCTCTTGTCGGCCGACTCGACCGTGGTCACCAGCCGGAAGCGCTGGAAGTACCGGCTGTCGCTGTCCTTGAACTTCCCGTCCGCCGTGTCGGTAAAGTCCGACACGTTATCCCAGACGTACCCGATGACCCGCATCTCGCCGCCGAAGGTCACCGTGAAGCTCGGCTGCTGGGCCTGGGCCGGAAGGGCCGCTCCCAGGACCAGGGCTCCCACCACCGCGAACGCCCTCGCTCGTCTCATCACGCACCCCCCTTGGTTCGCAAAGGGACCGCGCAAGATCGATGCCAGGCAATGAACCGGGCCAAGCCCGCGATGCGGCAAGCTTTCGGTCCTGGAAGACCGGCTCTGGGCATGGAGACGCGGGGCGGCACTGCCCCAGCGGGACATGGGTGCCTCGGGAGTCCTCGCCCAGGGGCTTAACCCGAGCCCCGCAGGTCAGGCGCTCACGGCGTCCTGTCGAGGGCCACGCGCTCCGGCGTCCACGGCGGGTCGAACGTGAGCCGGACCTCGACCTCGGCGACGCCCGGCACCCGCCCCACCGACTCGCGGACCCAATCGAGCATCGCATCGTGCAGAGGGCACCCGGGCGCGGTGAGCGTCATCGTCACCGTGACCCGCCCGTCCACGACCTCGATCCCGTAGATCAGCCCGAGCTCGACGACCGAGAGGCCGAGCTCGGGGTCCAGGACCTCCCGCAGCGCCTCGACGATCCGGTCCGCGGTGACGGGCTCACCGGAGCGCGCGCCGCTCATGGCCCCGGCACACGGAGCGGCGCGACGCGCCGGGGCCCCGCGCCGACCAGGTGCGCGAGCACCCGACCCAGCGCCGCGGCGAAGGCGAGCGCGCCCGCGACGAGCAGGACGCCGCTCAGCCGGATCCACACCGCGCCGCCCGCCGCGGCGCCGCCCGCGAAGAGGAGGACGCCGGCGGTCACGAGCGCGTAGCTCGCGCCCTCCGCGGCCGGCCAGGCGAGCCGCGCCAGCGTCGGGACCGCGCCCCGGCCGGCCACCGGCGCGTAGGCGCGGTTCCAGATCAGGAACGGGACGATCTTCAGCATCATGCCCGCGATGGTCAGCGACACCCAGCCCCCGAGCGCCAGGACGGCATACGCCACGGCCGGCCCCGGCCCGGAGAGCCACCCGAGCGCGAAGCCGAGGCCCAGACCCGCGACGACGGGCAGGAACGCCGTCCCGGTCAGGACGAACCGGAGGCCCCAGTCCAGGGCGGGCCGCTTGCGGTGTCGGACGAACCGGAGCACCCACGCCACGTGCCCGACAGCCGCCCCGGCCACCGCCAGGGCCGCCGGGAGGACCAACGCGGGGAGCGCGAGCAATCCCGCGACGAGGGCCGGGACGCCGGCGCCGAGCCCGCCGAGCTGGAGCCAGCCCGGCCAGCCCTCCGGCTCCGGCGCCAGGAGGAACATGGGGTAGAGGCGGGCCGCCACCCCCACCACCATCGGCGCCACCCAGCCGAGGAGGGCCAGATGGAAGTGGGCGTGGACCGCGGCGAGGCCGTACGGCCAGAAGGCGCCGGCGCGCGCGGCCGCGAGCAGGATCCCGAAGAGGAGCGTCAGCGCGAGCCCGACCTGCGCCCCCGCGACGAGGCGCGCCGTGAAACTCCAGCGCGTGACACGGGCGAGCGTGAGGGTCATGTTGACGAGGTGGAGGGCGACGCCCACGCCGACGAGGCCGGCCGCCCAGAGGAGCCCCGGCCAGTGGGCGAGGTAGAAGTGCGCGACCAGCCCGACGACGCCGGTCATGAGGGCGACGAACTGCCAGCGGGCGACCCGCTCGCTCCAGATGGGGGCTTCGAGGGCGACGGGGACGAGCTGGTAGCTCGCTCCCATGATCGTCAGCGTGATCCAGCCCAGCGCCACCGTGTGGGCGAGCGCGAGGACGCGCGGCCGGTAGTAGTGGCCGGCGAGGTCGCCCGCGAGCCACACGACGCCGGCCGTGGCGGCGACGAACGCGAGGGTCGCCGCCACGAGATACCGGAGGGGCAACGTCACCGAAGGACCGCGCGCGGCCCGAATCATCCGGCGCGGGGTCCCGGGCGAATCAGGATGCGGACGGTTCCCGGCTCGGGCTCGTCGGTCTCGTGCGCGAAGCCGCGCTCGTCGAGCTGCGGGTAGAGGAACACCGGCCGCCGGTCGTGCAGGACCTCGAGCGTCTCGCCCGGGGCCAGGGTCTCCAGGCGCTCGAGCACCCGGACCATCGGCTCCGGCGGCTCCAGCCCCTGCACGTCGAAGCGCACGGTCCTCGCCGCGCCCGGGGTGCCCGCCGCCGGCTCGGCGAGCGGCGCCGCACGGCGCGCGGCGCCGGGCTCCCGGTAGACCCACACGACCCAGTCCCCCGGGCCCCGACACTCGGTCCAGTGGGCGAGGCCCCGGCGGCCGAGCACCCCGTAGAGCGGAACCGGCTCGAAGGGCGCCCGCAGCACGAGCGCCTGGTCCTGCGCGAGCGCCTTGACCGCGGCCATGATCCCCCCGAACGGCTCCTCGCCGCGACGGATGTCGTCGCGGACGTCGAGCGGCACCTGCCGCGACTCCGGCAGGGCCGCGAGGGCCGGCGGCTTGGGCGCGCGTCCCGGTCCGTCCCCGGCCCCGACCCCCGGGGCGACCCCCTTGGTGATCACGACCCGCCACGTCTCCGGGCCCTCCTCGAGGGAACGCCACCCGAACGCGCCGGGCCGCTCCGCCTGGAGCTGGTCGAAGAGTGGTTTCGGGTCGTGGTCGTTGACGAGGACGAGCGCCGTGCCGGGCGGCAGAGCCTCGAAGGCCTCGAGGATCTTCCCGCGGCGAAGCCGTGGCGGCAGGTCGCGCACGTCCAGGGCCGCCGGCGAACCGTCGTGACGACCGCCTTCGTGGGCCATCCCGTTCCCCTCCCCGAACCAGGCTACGCTCGGCGGCCGCCCGCGCCTATGACCCTCGTCATAGGCGGTGAACGCGGGAACAAGCGGGCCGCGCGGCGGGGCCCGCCGGACCGGCGCCGGACCCTCAGCCCTCTAGCGGAGCCCCCCTCCGAGGATCTAGCCGCGGAGCGCGAGCCCGAGCAGGACGATGGCCAGGACGACCAGGACGTTGGCCCGCGCCACCCACGTGGCGCGCGCCCGCGCCGAGGGATCGGCGCCGGGCAGGCCCGCGCGCGGGCCGAGGACGAAGTCGTGGAAGGCGGAGAGGATCAGCGCCAGGACCACGAGGCCGAGCTTCCAGTGGAAGCGCGGCGAGGCGAGGAGGGAGGGCCGCATCCAGAGGGTGAGAAGCCCGCTCGCGAGCAGGAGGCCGAGGGCGATCCAGGCCACCGTGCGAAACCGCCGACCCATCTCCCGGACGATCCGCGCCCGCAGCGAGGCGTCCTCCAGGCCGCGGGTCACGGGCACGACCACCAGCGCGATGAAGAGCATCCCGCCGATCCAGGTGATGGCGGCGAGGAGGTGGACCCAGCGCCCGAAGAGCGCCACGGCTACCTCATTCCCCTCTCCCCCACCGGGGGAGAGGGACCAATCGGATCCCCACTACGCCGTCTCGCCTTCCGCCCGCGCGCGCAGACCGTCCACCTCCTTCAGGACGAGCCGCCCGCCTTCGTCCACGACGAGCCCTTCCTTGAGCCAGCGGCTGACCACCCGGATGGTCGTCTCGACCGTCGTGCCGGCCATGTCGGCGAGGCTCTGGCGGGTGAGGTGGAAGGGCAGGACCAGCCCGTGCGGGCTGCGTGCGCCCTCCCGCTCGGCGAGGCGCAGGAGGGTCGCGGCGAGGCGGGCCTCGACCGGGTCCACCGCGAGCGACTTCACCGAGTCGTGAGCGGCTCGCAGCCGGCGGCCGATCATCAGCGCGAGCTCCTTGATGACCGCGGGGAAGCGCTCGGTCAGCGCGACCATCGCGTCCGCGGGGATCTTCACGATCAGGCTCGCCTCCACCGCCTGGGCCGCAGCCGGATAGGGCCGCTTCTCGATCACCGCGACCCCACCGAAGACCTCGCCCGGCCCCAGCAGCTCGAGCACCACGTCCTTCCCGCTCCGGGAGTGCTTGACGATCCGCACGCGGCCGGACTTCACGAGGCAGAACCACAGAGCCTGGTCCCCCTCCATGAACACGTAGTCGCGCGCGCGGCAGGGCTCCTCCAGCGCGAGGCCGGCGAGCGTCTCGGCCACCTTCGGGGGGAGCCCCGCGAACACGGGGCTCCCCATCAGAAACGCCGCGATGTCTTCCCGGGGCATCGGCGGCGATCTTACCACGCCGCCGCCGTCGCGCCGGCCCTACGGCCTCGCGCGCACGCGGCGCCAGCCTCGCCAGCCGAGCCAGACCGCCCCCAGCACGGCCAGCACCATGACGGGACCGGTCCAGATCATGAAGAGCGTGCGCTTCCGGACGCTCTCCTCGCTCCGCAGCCGCCCGGCCTCGTCGCGGATCGTCGCGAGGTGGCCGAGCACCTCGGCGTACCCGTACCACCAGGCGTAGTCCGGGCTCATGTGGAAGGCGCCCTTGTAGCTTTTGAGCGCGGAGAAGAAGAACATGTCGAAGTACTCGCGCTCGATGGGCGTCACGTCGAAATACAGGCTCGCCGGGGAGTGCTGGGCGAGGCCCGGGGCAGCTCGATGGCCGTGAACCGCGGCCCGCGCAACACCCCGGCCGAGACATGCCCGTGGCCGGGCTGGATCAGCTTGTCCCGGTAGAGGTCGGACAGGATCTGCCGCGCCTCGACCACGAGCGCGTCGCCGGCCAGCTTGTGGGCGTCGGCGGACTCGAGGTAGCCCCGCGCCTTGTTCTCCGAGTGACACGTGAGGCAGACCTTGATCATCTCGTTCCGCTTGGCCCGGTTCTCCGTCGTGACGGTGATGTCCGTGAGCTCCCCGAGCGCGGGCTGGACCCCCATGCCCCAGATGATCTTCCGCGTCATGTTGTGGCTCGCCACGCGCGTCCCGTCGTCCGCGACGTAGAGCATGTGGCAGTAGGCGCACGTGGGCGCCTCCCACCGCGCGGTGGCGAGCGGCTGGGTCCAGTCCCACTCCCGGCCCCGGGCGCCGTAGATGGACCCGTGCTTGGAGCTCATGTACGCCTCGTAGTTCGGGTGGTCCGGCCCCATGTGGCAGGTGAAGCACGCCTCCGGCTTGCGGGCCTCCACGAGGCTGAACGCGTGGCGCGTGTGACACGCGATGCAGCCGTTCCGGATCTGCAGGCTGGAGGTATCGACGTACTTCTTCTCCGTCTCGCTCCAGTACTTCGGGTCCGTCGCCCCGGCCTGGGCATGACAGGGGTCGCAGCCCATCTCCATGACCTTCCGCGGCATCACCTTGTAGTGCGGCACGCCGATGTTCCGCTCCCAGTTGATGCCGAGGTCCCCCGGCCCCGGGCCGTAGGAGTGGCCGGCGTCGACCACGTGGTCCTTGTAGATCTGCGGATGGCAGGCGCCACAGGTCGATTCCGGCACCCGTCCCTTCGTCGCCGTGATCTCGTCGTGGTTCGTCCCGTGGCAGTGTGCGCAGGTGAGCTGCGGGGTGGGAAACTGGACGCGGGGGTTCTGGACCCCCGCCCGGCCCATCGCGCTCGCCTCGAACTGGGTCACGATCGTGGGGTGGAGCCTGCGGTGGCACTCGGCGCACGCCTTCCCGTCGAGGACGCCGCGCGGCACGTCCGCCCGGAGCCGGGGTGGCGCGCCGGGGGCGGTGCGCAGGTACTCGTGGATCGCGCGGGCATCCGCCTCGCTCAGGGCCTCGGCGGGGAACGGCGGCATGATCCCGCGGGGTTGCCGGACCTGCGTCAGGAAGGCGTCGAACGGCACCGGCGTCTGCGCGAGGGCCGGCCCCACGCCCCCACGCCCGCTCGCGCCATGGCACCCGAGGCAGCCTCTGAGGATGTAGAGCTCACCGCCGGACACGGCGGCCTGGGCCGTTCCGGTCGTCGCGACCACGGCAAGAGCCGTCAGGAGGAGGGTCAGAGCCGACATGGGGCGCTCCTCTCCGGCGTCGTCGTCCCGCGTGCCACCTGCTCCCTTCTATCACGACCCACGGGGCTCCCGGAAGCCAACACGCCCCGCCGCCTGAGGCGCGGGCGCCCCACGTGGCGGAAACCCGGAGCGCAACTCCGCGAGCCTTCGAGTCTCCATGCTGGCACCGCGGTTGCCACCGTAGCGCAGCCAGGAGACTGCGGTCCGTCCACATGAGCGCCGCGCACGTCGTCTCGGAGCCCGCAACCGACGGAGAAGACCGGTGAGCGGCGGCATCCTCGCTTCGCTGGTCAATGCCGCCGTCGGCGCGATCCTGCGCTCCCGGCTCCACGGTCTCCTCGGCCGGTCGCTCGTGCTGCTGACCTTCACCGGGCGCCGGACCGGGCGCCGCCGGACGATCCCCGTGATGTACGCGGAGGGCCGAGGCGCGATCGTCGTCGTCGCGGGCCGGCCCGGGCGGAAGCGGTGGTGGCGGAACCTGCGCGGGGGCGCCCCCGTCACGCTGCGGCTCCGCGGCGACGAGCGCGAGGGCCTCGGCGAGGTCGTCGGGGACGCCGAGGCGGTCGCCGAAGCGAAGCGGACCTATCTGGCGAGGTTCCCCGGCGCAGCGCGGTGGCTCGACGGCGCCGAGCAACCCGTGGTGGTGAGGATCCGCCTTGCCGCCCGCGGGCAGGAACGGGGCGAGCCCGTCCCGAGCGAGCGGCGCGCGTGAGCGGCAGCGCGGCACCGCTCCCGCGGGCGGCCGGGGAGCCGCCGGTCTACCGGCCCTTCGCCCTGCTCGCGTTCGCGGTGGCGCTGGTCGCCGGGGTGCCGCTGGGCATTTGGATGCTCGCCCGCCTTTACCTCGGCGGGGGGCCGATCCCGCCGGCGTGGCTCCCCCTCCACGCCCACCTCCAGGTGTTCGGCTTCTTCGGCGTCCTGATCCTGGGGGTCGCCCAGCACCTCGTCCCGCGGTTCGCCGGGCGTCCGGTGACGCGGGGTCCGGCATCGGTCTGGCTCTTCGGCGCGGTGAGCGCGGCGGTCCTCGCGCGCGTGGCCGGCACAATCGCCGGACGTCCCGGCTGGGTGCTCGCCGCGACGCTCGTGGAAGCCGGAGCCTTCCTCGGCTTTGCCGCCTGGGTGTGGCGCTCGCTCGCGGCACCGCCCCTCTCGGTCACGCGCACCCACCTCGGGCTGGGCGCGGGGTGGCTCGTCGCGGCGCTCGCCGCCGAGGCCGTCCTCCGCTGGCGCGCCCTCGGGCCCGAGGGCGCGGAGCCGGATCCCGCCGGGATGCGCGCCGTCTACCTCGCGGGCCTCCTCGGGGGGGTGGTCGGCTGGATCGTCGGGGTCGCGCTCCGCGCGGGTCCGATGTTCGTCCCGGGCTGGCGGGTCCCTGGCGCGCTCGCGCGGGGCGCGCCGTGGGCCCTCGCCCTCGGCGTCCTCACCGCCGTGGCGGGAGAGCTCGGGCCGTGGGACGCGTCCACGGCGACCGCCCTGGCCAAGCTTGGCGAGTCCGTCGGCCTCGCCACCGTCGCGGCGGTCGCGCTGGCCGGCGGCCTCCTGCGACGCGCGCCGCGCGCGCTGCCGATCCTCGGGCGGGGCGGACCGGAGACGCGGACCTTCCGGCTCGCCGTGCTCTCGGCCGCGCTCGCCGCCGCCGGCTCGGCGACGGCGGCGGCGCTCGCGTGGCGCAGCATTCCGTTGAGCCTGCTCGCGGATGCCCTCCGTCACCTCACGACCGTCGGGTTCCTCACCGCGATGGTCGTCGGCATGGTCTTCCGCCTGGTCCCCGTCTTCGAGGGCGTTCCCCTGCCCTGGCCGGGTCTCCGCGCGGTGGCCTTCTGGGCGCTCCTCGCCGGCGTCCTCCTGCGGACCGGCGAAGTGCTCGCCGACTACGGCGCGGGGGCGATCCTCCCCTGGCTCCCGCTCTCGGGGGGGCTCGTGTGGGGCGCCCTCGCGTGCGTGGCCCTGAACCTGGTCGGCGCGCTCCGGCAGCGCGCGCGCGGGGACACGCCGGTCCCCCGGGGCGCCACCACCCCACCCGTCACGCGCGGCTGAGCGCCGCCCCTTCGGCATTTCCAGCGCCCGGTCCCGTGAAGGAGCCCGCGTCGCGGAGCGGCGCCCCGGCCGCCCGGGAGCGGGTGAGCGCCGAGCTCGAGTTCGTCGGCTACGTGGAGGCGGTCTATCGCGCGACCCGCGCGGGCTATCGGAGGCGAGGCCGGATCGCGATCCGCCGGATGGGCGCGGCAATCAGGCGAACGTGTGCAGCATGGCCCGAGGAGGCACGCGACGTGACGCGCGCCTCAGAGGCTTCGCTTGCGCCCCCGGATGCCCCGGCGGCTCCCTTTGCGCTTGAAGGGTTTGTTCCGTGACGACCGTCCGGCATCGCCAAACGGGCTGGCGCCGAACAACGGGCCGGGGGGCCGATCCGGGCGGAACCCGTCGGCACGCGGCGGTCGGTCGTCGGCCGGATTGAGCCTGAGCTTCCGCCCGTCCATGTCGTGGTCGTTGAACAACCGGATGGCCTCGGCAGCCTCGGCCTCGCTCGAAAACTCCACGAATGCGAACCCCCGAGGCCGGCCGGTCTCGCGATCCGTGGGGAGGTGGACACCCACGATGCTTCCGGCCGCAGACAGCAGTTGGGTGAGCTGGTCCTTGGTGGTCCGGAAGTTCAGATTCCCGACGAAGATCTTGGCTGAAATGGCCGCCTCCTCTGTGGGTGGGTTGCCGGCTCGTACGATTCCAGATGACTCGGGCGAGCTCGCCCAGCGTCGCCCGAGGTGCAGGGCCGAGCAACGACGCGGGGCGAAGTTGATTGGACCTGCACTAGTCGGTCGGTGCCTGTGATCGCCGGAGAGCCCGGCGCCGCTTCTTCCGAGCCTCGGCCTGCTTGCGCTTGCGCTTCACGGAAGGCTTCTCGTAATAGGCCCGTCGCTTCATCTCCTTGAACACGCCCGCCTTGAGCATCTCCTTCTTGAGGGCTTTGAGCGCAGGCTCGATCTGATTATCGAAGACCTCGATCTTCAAAACCACCTCCGGCCGCGGCGGCGCCGTCGGTCATTTTCGGGCGAAACCGATCACCGTTTGCTCCCGGGTACAGATGTCGTGCTCGCACCGGCAGGGGGTGCGGGCCGACGCGCGAACAGCGCCCAGGGCGGCGCAGGCGTCGCTGCAGTAGCGCCGTTCCGGACGGGCCAAGCAGCGGCACATCGGATGCGTGCATGGTGACTCGCGGAACAAGGATGGCAGTCGCGGGTTGGGGACGCGGGAGCTCGGGCGCGGCGACTGGTGACCCATTCCGGAGGTCCTTCCTGCCACCAGCTCCGCGGGAATGCACTGGCGACGCTCCAAGAATAGCCGGCCGCCGCGGCCTTGGCAAGGGTCCGCACGACGCGAGCGGCGCGAGCGGCCCGTCCGGCCAGGCCGCCGGCGTTCCCGCCGCAACGCTCACGGGGGGTTTCTCAAAGGGGGGCAGTGCCCCTCTTTGGAGGGCTAACGGAGGACGAAGCCCGTTTCCTCCGAGAAGTCCACGAGGAACACCTGACCCGGGCGGACCTCCACCTCGCGCTCGAGGCGCCAGCGTACCGCCTCCGGCTCCTCGCGCTCCCCGGCATCCGCACGCCCCTCCCAGAGCGTCGCCGCCAGGCGGCGCCGGCCGACGGCAAGGGGCAACTCCTCGTACGCGAACGTCGGCCCGTCGTGGCGGAGGCCGCCGGGCCGGTAGGTCTTCTCGAGGACCCGGCGGCCGTCCAGCGCGATCCGCAGTATCGCGTCCCGCCGCTTTCCCGTGCGCGCCCGCTCCCCGCGCTGGGGTCGCATGTGGCGCGGGAGCTTCGCCAGCTCTTCGGGCGAGAGCTCCTCGCCCTCCGCCTCGACGGCGGCCACGTGCTTGAAGGCGACCTTGAGCAGCGCCGCCCCGGGCGGCGACGCCTGCCACGGGAGCGCCGCGAAGACCCCGAGCCCCCACGCGACGGCGGCGAAGAGGAGGGTGAAGCCGACCACCCGTCCCGTCAAGGGACGGCGATCCTCCAGAATCGGCGGGCTCATGGGCTGAGCTCCTGCTGAAAGGCGCGCGCGTCGCGCACGAGCCGGGCGGTTTCCACGGGCGAGTACCAGCGCACGCGGAGCCGGCCCTCCGGCGCGTCCTTCAGGGACGGCAGCCGCCGGCCGGTCAGGCGCTCCTCCAGCCACCGGCTCCCCTCGCGGAAGGGACAGTCCTCGGGGACGCAGCCGGCCACGAAGACGCCCCCGGCGCCGGCCTCAAGCGATCGGAGGAGCATCTCCGGGTGCAGCGTCCCGACGCAGGGCAGGCCCATCACGGTCACGCCCGGCAGCTCGTCCAGGGTCCCGTCCGGGCCGAGCCGCTCCCTGAGCCGCCCCATGAGCCGGCACGTGTAGACGAGCACCGGCGGCGCGCCGCCGGTCCGCGCGGCCACCGCGCGGAGGCGCGCCCGCACCGCGTCGCCGAGGAGGCTCACCGGCTGGTCGCCGAGCAGGATGCCGGCGGAGTCGCACGCCCCGACACAGATCCCACAGCCCACGCACTTGGCCGGGTTCACGACGGCCACCTGCTTGTAGCGGCCGCCGTCGTGCCGGGGCACCATCACGATCGCCTCGTACGGGCAGTCCTTCCAGCAGCGCGTGCACCCGGTGCACGCGATGTTCTCGACCCGCGCGCGGGGGAGCGCGGACCCCCGGAAGACCCACGGGACGACCAGCGTTCCGAGCCCCGCGCCGAACACGATCGCCCAGCCGGCCCGGGGGTCCAGGCTCGTCAGCGGGAAGTAGAAGAAGTAGAACCAGTCGATGGGCACCGCGCCCGGCAGCCGGGACAGGTCCGCCGGCGGCCCGGACACCGCGGGGCGGAGGAGACTCGCGACGAGGAGCGCCGCGCCGGTCACCCAGAGGACGACGCGCGGCGGGAAAAAGCGGGCGCGGGAGAGCCGCATCACGTGGAGCCAGTACACGGCTCCCAGCAGGAACGTGATGGAGATGTGGACGAACAGGACGATGAAGAAGAGGAAGTTCTGGATCCGGTCGGCGTCCAGGAACGTGCGGATCAGGGGCTCCCCGAAGATCGGCAGCACGTCGAGGAGCTTCGCCGTCGTCACGGACAGCACCTGGGCCTGGACGTCCCAGACGAGCCAGTAGCCGGTCGCCCCCGTCACCCAGACGAGGGTGACGAGCGCGAGCCCCGACACCCAGCTGATCCAGCGAGCCCCCCAGAAGCGGTCGTTCAGCAGCATCTTCCCGCCGTGGAGGACCGCCGCCAGGATCGCCGCGTCCGAGCTGTAGCGATGGAGCGACCGCATCAGGGCCCCGATCCCGAGCGGGTGGGCCATGATCCCCTCGATCGAGCGGTGGGCCGCCTCGGTCCCGACCCGGTAGAAGACGAAGAGGTAGATCCCGGTGACGGTCGCCACCGCCAGCGAGAACACGGCGATGGTCCCCGTGTGGTAGAGCGGGTTGAGCGGAGCGGAGACCAGGCGATCCAGCAGGACCTCGACCCACTGGTAGAGCCCGCCGGCCGGGCCGAGCCAGCGCCGCCGCCACGGTTCCCGCGCCGCGGCCCCGGGTGGAAAGACGCTCAGGCCGGGGACCACGCTGCCCCTCCCCCCGGCCGGAGGGAGCGGACCGGAGGGAGCGTGCGGGGGCGCCGGCTGGCGCTTGACCCCCTGTCCACGCCCTCTTTTGCCTCGGGGGACAGGCCTCATCTTTTTAGGGACTTCGGCCACGCTCCCTCACGAGCCGCGCGAGGTCCGCCGCGGCGCGCGTCTCCGGGTGGGCGAGCCCCCGGTAGGTGAAGGCGACGCGGCCGGCCCGGTCGAGCAGGACCACCACGTTCTCGTGGGCGATCTCCCCGTCCGGCAAGCGCGTCCACTGGACGCCGTACGCCGCGACCAGCCGCCGGACCGCCCCGGCCTCCCCCGTCAGGAGGTGCCAGCGCCGGCCGAGCCCCCAGCGGACGGCGTGCGCGGCGAGCGCCGCCGGCGTGTCCCGCTCCGGGTCGAGCGTCACCGCGAGGAAGAGTACGTCGCCGGCCTCCCGCGCGTCTAGCGCCTTGAGCCGCGCGAGCAGGACCGGACACGAGGCGTGGCAGCTCGCAGAGACGAACGTGAGGGCGACCGGCGCGCCCCGCAGCCCCTCCGCCGTCACCACCTCGCCCCGGTGGCTGGCGAGCCGGAAGGGCGGTGCCGGGCTCCCCTGCCGGATCGGCGCGGGGAGCGCGGCGGGGTTCGGCGGCGCGCCGGACGCGGAGACCTCGCCGGTCGCCAGGAGGTAGGCCGCCAGCCCGACGAAGACGCCCGGGGCGACGAACCCGATCGCCCGCCCCGCGCGGGAGCGCAGGAAGGCGCGGAGCTCGTCGGCGTAGAAGAGGGCAACCACCCCCACGAAGAGCGGCGGCTGGAGCAGGGCGAGGATCAGCGTGTCGAGCCGGTAGCGCCGGGTCTCCGCGTTCCAGCCGAAGCACGCGCGGAGCAGCGCGTCGGTCCAGGGCGAGAGCCCGGGGCCGACGATGAGGAAGCCGACAACGAGGGACCCCCAGCCGAAGGCGGCGATCGCGAGCCCGGGGCCGAAGAGAGGGTGGGCGAGGACGCGCCTGACCATCACCCCCAAGTCTGCCCCGGGGTTCCGGGGGGGCCTATGATCCAGATCATCCCCCGGCCGGCCGGGAACCGCGGTCGCTCAGCGACCACGTGCAGAGGACTCGGGGAACCAGCGTGACGAGCGAGGCTCGTGGCTACGCGTTCACCGGGAGTCCCTGGAAGCCGACGCGCGAGGGTCCGGCTGAACACCGCCGGGGGAGACCGGCAGCGCGGGACTTCGGAGCGAAGGGGTGCTCGGCCGGAGGGCTGCCTTCAGCCTTCCGGCCGAGACCGGAGATCCGCGACCACGCTCCGCCGGGGGGACGGTTCAGGAGCGTGTCGGAGTAACCCGGGGGGAGGCAGGCCCGATGCGTTCGCCGAAGGGCGAACGGCCCGGCTTTGCCGGGAGGGCCGCCCGGCGCAGCCGCGCCGGTCTGAACGGAGGGGGGCAGAGCCCCCCTCCGAAGATCTAGCGAGGCTCCGCCTCAGACCGACGAGGTGTACGGCCTTGAGATCGGGCGTGGGGGTGGACAGGCAAAGGGCCCCGGTCGTGGGACAACGGGATGCG